>Ga0194116_10000196_pt1 | contig 119466 bp, 131 predicted proteins | sample TA2MahsurfametaG_4_FD_148617 | JGI IMG/M metagenome (GOLD analysis project Ga0194116, IMG submission 148617) | Freshwater microbial communities from Lake Tanganyika, Tanzania - TA2015008 Mahale S9 surface | ecosystem: Environmental > Aquatic > Freshwater > Lake | place: Tanzania: Lake...
GGGGCAGGGGTGGCAGGGGGTAGGGGGCAGGGGGACACTCTCACTCTCTGCCGAGCCCCGATGGTGCTTAGCACCGAAGGGGGACACCCGGGGCTCCGAAACGACTCATACTGGCGACCCTTGGAACTCTTACCCCCCTCCCGTAATGTGTCCCTTGTGAGAGAGGCTCCTCGCCTCCCCTCCGAGACAACTGAATACACGGCTCCCTTCTGGATAAGGCTCCGAACCGCGACAGTCCCTCCGGTGTACTAGTCACCGCGACACTCCCTCCGGCTATCGACCGTCCTCCTCTGATACAGCCCTCTGTATCGGTGGGTGCTAGCCCCAGTTTCGGAGGGTGGGCGAGGGGTCTTTCTTCTTGCCCCGAGAAGCCCCGCTTATTGACTCTGAAACTATCCACTAGCGAAACTATTACCCTCTCGTGCTACATTCCTACCTATGACCAACACTTCCAAATCCCCAACCGACACCTACCCTATGCGTACATTGTCCGTGAGCGAGGTCGTTCAGTCGGCAAGTATGAGCGACCCCGTGACCGTTCTAGCCTGCTGGCTCATGAGTCCGAGCGACGTGGACACTTACGCTTGTTGGGTTGTCCTGTGCCATCTACCTCACAACGCTTACCACCCGTTCGCCGTGTGGGACGCCATTGACCACCCTGATAGGGGTTGGTCTTTCTCCTGTGGCGACTACTGCGCCACTCTCGACGAGGCAACGACCCGCTACGAGGCACGAGGCGGTCACTACAAACTAGCCTGACCAACCGAACCGAACGCCTTGCCCCTACTCGCGGTGGAGCCCCGGCTGAGCTGATACCAAATGTCGTACCACGGGGCTCAGCAGCGAGCCCCTCCGGAAACTCTTACCCCCTCTTGTTATGTTTAGGTTCCTAATCACAACAGCGACAAGAAAGCGAGAGGGAAATGGATTACGAGGATTACGAGGACGAGGGACTGGCTTACGCAGAGTTCGTTTCTTCTTGGGTTTCGGGCGGTGGACGCTCTGCCGATGCCGACCGTGCTTGGCAGTCGGGTATTGCTCATCGGGCGGGTTACCTTTCAGCCCCCGAGGGTGATGGCGAGGAGCGCCCCTCTGACCGACCCGAGTTCGGTACTCCCGAATGGGAGGCTCTCGCCCGTTGGGAAGACGAGCAGGATTACCTCGACGAACTGGGAGGCTGGTGATGAGCCAGGAGACACTCACCTGCCCGTATTGCGAGCAGACATTCACCTACGACGGCTACACGGCCCAGCGTGAACTGTCCACGCACAAGGCTCGGTGCCCGAAGAAGCGATACCTCGGTGGTGAACTGGAAATCGGCACAGCCGAAGATGCCCGTGAACTGTTGGAGGGTGACTGGTGAGCGAGGACAGGTTCGCCGGTCGCTACCAGTGCTACGCCTGTGGCGAGGCAGGTTTCTAATGAACACCTACACACTCACTGCCGAACTGGACGGCCACCGCAAGTCGGTCACCGTTCACGCGACCGACGATGCCGACGCGATACTCACCGGGACATTCCGCGTGTTGTCCCTCGCTTATCCAAATGTCGCATTGTGGGCACGCGGAGCGATAACGCTCACGGACGCGGACGGGCGCATCATTCAGACGATGGACGAGAAGCCGGACAACGACGGGAGTGCTGCCAAATGAAGTGCTGCTACTGCCACCGAGCCGACCACGAGCCGACCGATGGGGGGCGGTGACTGCGGGGGAGCCCCGAGCTACCAACTCGCAGTTCCACTAGAACGGGGCTTCACGGTGCTAGGTTCCTCTCGGTGCTGTGGTAACACAGACACTCATCCCGCCCAGTTGCAGGGAGGAGGGGAGAGGGGAACTCTCGGGGTACGGTTCCCCTCTCCCTAAGGGACCTCCCTGACCTTAGGCTTGGTCTTGGGGCCCGTCTTGGTTGAGTTCTTGGGTCTCAACATCAAAGTTACGTCGGCGCTGGAAGGGGAGAAGCCCGAACGCTTTATCACTAGCGTCATCTTCGTTATCTGCCTCAACCTCAATGGAGGTCCACAGGGATACCCGGTAGACTCTTTTCATTATTTCACCCCCTCGGCTATGGCTGGATAATACCGAAGGGGGGTAACAGTTTCCTAGGCTACCCCAGCCTCGTTCTCTCGACTTCTATGCTTGCTCTTGCTAGCGCTAGTTTGCGGTAGCAAGCAGGGCTTACCCGGACATCGGGGCTCGCGAGCGTTTCGGAACTCTTACCCCCCTCTGCTACATTCCTACCCATGACCAGCGACCCGAAAAAGACAAAGACATGGCACGACTACATCGATTGGGACGTGCCCCTCACGGAAGAGGCCGTATGGCAGGCGATTGCCGATGCCAATGACCTTGACTACTCCGAGATTGCCGATGGCGACTTGGTGGACTGGCTATGACCAAGAAGAAGAACGGTCGCACCGCACCGAGAGAGTGGGGCGAGTGGGAGCAGGCCGTACTGCCGCCCTTCGAGAAGACACGCAGCAGATTACTTGCCGCCGGGTTACCCGAGGACGAGCTGAATGGCCTAGCCGAGTACCGGCAGCACTCCACCACTTTCATCAACAACATTTACCAAGTGTCCTGTATCCCGATTGAGAGGGAGGAGGGAGTGTGGGTATGGCTGTCCATCAAGAGGCGAGACAAGAAGGCCGTTCACGATTGGCGGCATCTCCAACGCATCAAGAGCGAACTAATGGGCGACGAGAGAGAGGCCGTCGAGATTTACCCTCCGGAGAGTGACCTAGTGGACGAGGCCAACCAATACCACTTGTGGGTTCTCCCCGAAGGCCTCCGTAATCCTGTCGGGTTCCGAGAGGGGCGACGAGTGGGTGACCCGGAGAAGGCAGCCCTCATAGGGGCGAAGCAGAGAGCGTTCACGGTATGAGGCCGAGACCCGAGCAGCCGGAAGGACACGAGAGCAAGTGTCCGTGCTACGAGTGCGACCATTGGGCGTATGACCTCATCTTTTGGGAGCAAGAGGAACTAGCGGCAGGCCGTGACCCGTGGGCAGAGTTCCGGCACTAATACCCCTAGGAGCCCCGTGTTTCCATGCCAAACCCTAAAGTTCCGCAAGAAACAGACAGAGACCGGGGCTCCCGTGAGGGGAGAAGCCCGAGCCTCGCCCCCCTGCGGTCAGCAGTCCCCAAATAGTGATGACTCTAAGGCCGAGTCCTCGGCCTGCCAGTAGTCCCCGTTCTCGTCGTCCGGGTCGTCGTCCTCGTCCTCGTCGTCGTCCTCCCACCCTGCGTCCGGGTCGTCGTCCTCGTAGCGAGAGCGCTCCTCCCAATACAGGTCGTCGGCTCGGTCGAGAGAGGGGCCACAGCACCCACAACACGGAGCGTCCTCGCACGGGCCATTGACCCACTCGCCGCCATACCAGCCCATTAGGAACCTCCTCAGGTCGTCGCTGTTGAGTAGACACTAGGTGGAGGGGGTAGAAGTTTCCCCCGACCCACCCCGTCCCTCCTGAGCCGTTAGCCCCCTTCGGGGGCGACACGGAACGCGGGGCTCGAGAGAGAGAGCCTGCGGGAACTGTTACCCCCCTCCCGTAATGTCTCACCTATGGCAACAGCGACCAAGACCCAAGCAACCCTCATCCACCTTCTCGCCCGTGACCGTACCGGGTTCCGTGCGTGCGACCCCCAAGAGGTCATCAGGCAGATGGGTGCGCCCACCTTCCTCGCCACCTGCGGAGGCCGGTGGACGGCTATCCGTGACGACTACGGCGACACCGTGGGCGTTCTCCTGTTCTGCGGTGAGAGCCGTGCGGTGGAAATCGTGCTGAACTTTCTGGACTACTACAACGTGCGCCGTGTCCGTCTGGTGAACCGTGGCGAACTGCGTGGAACCGTGGTGAACGAGTACGAGGCGCAAGACGTGGACTGTTTCGGACTGTCGGAAATCGTCTGGAACGCCGGCACTTGGAAGTAGGGAGGCCGGGAATGGCAAGGTACAGCGCAACCATTAGCCTTACAGCAAAGCCCCGTTTGCCGACATTCAGGGCAAACACTTGTGTACCCGTATCGAAGCACCCGGGGCTCGGCAGGGAGAGCGATAGGCGGGGAACTCTTACCCCCCCTTGTTATGTTGTCCGTATGAAGAACAGCGACACCAAGACCACCAAGACCCCCCGCTACGCCTGCGCCGTCTGTGGGCAAGTCCTGAAAGGCGAAATGGCGGTCGAGGGCGACTATTGGTACTTTGATGGCGAGGACTGCGCCGACTGCGGTACGGGTGATGTCGTGCCAGTAGGCGCAAACAGGTCGTAGGGCGGGTGGGGACTGAAGAGTGCCCCAATAACGCTAATCGGCAAGGTAAATCGGGTGACCCGTAATCCTGCCGACAGGCTCCCCGCCTGCCCTACCCCCAAGAGTCGAACCGTGAGGGTGAGCCCCGTTTGCCGACTGCAACGGATAGTGATGTGTTACAACCTATGAATACGGGGCTCGCCTCTGGGTTCTGAATGGGGATAATGGCGAGGCTTGGGAACTCTTACCCCCCTTCACTAATGTTCACCCTATGGAAACAACCAAATACGCCTCTTACAAGGGCACACCCATAGCACTACAAGTAGTGGACACCACTCTCACGGTTTGGCTATCCAGCCCGACTGGGGACAGTAGCGACAGCCACCGCTTCTCCATTCCGTGTCTCACGGTGGGGCAGGCTTACGCACTTGCGAAAGTGTGGCAGGACACTTGGGGCATTGACCCTCGATACTGCCCACAGCAAGAGACCAACGAGGACGACTGCGACCCTCACGGTATCCCCCGACCGATTATCCCAATGAGGACAGTCGTCTAGTTCTGTCTGTCTGTCGCTGGCAGACAGAGAGAGAAAGGCAAGGGTTGAGAAGGTCGCCCCCTCGACCTGTCTCCCCTTGTCTTTCTCACATCGGAGCCCCGGGGTGTCCCTCGGAAACTCTTACCCCCCCTCTGTAAGGTAACCCGTATGAACAGCGACAGAAACATCATCAACCTTCTAGACAGGTGGGACGCTCGTATGAGCCGATGGCTAGACCAGAAGTACCCCACGGCTCCCTACCATTTCGTTGCTTGGGCTCTCTGGGCGTGTGCTCTGGCAGGCACCATCAGTACCGTGAGGTCACACTTCACGGGCAGACTTTTTGACCTCGTTCTCGGGCTTGTTCTCACGGTTGCGTCGTCTTGTGTGGCGACCCTAGCGACCGTGTGGGCTCGCAACGAGATAGAGAGCCTTCGTAGGAAATCCCGCAAGTCTCACCCTTCATTCCCCTTCCTCTACAAGTTCCACCCGTAGCCCCCCTCCTCCGAGAGAGAAGCCCCCCTCTCTCTCGGAGGGTCAGAAGCCCCGGGCGCCTCGTCAGAAAGCCCCATAGGAAACTCTTACCCCCCGGTGATACATTTACACCTATGAACAGCGAACACAACAGCGAACAGGTCATTGCCTACCCATACAGCGCGGGAGATGAGGAGCTCTGGGAGCCCGAAAGCCGTCAGTTTCCACACCCTTACAGTGACGAGTGGAACGACCCACTCTGGCGTGAGCGTTGGCTGAATGGGCTAAGCGATGACCAACTAAAACTAATGTCGCCAGCCGCCAAGGGGTATGAACTCCCGGCCTATTGGTGGTCGAACGGGTATGACCATTACGGCCCTGACGCTGAGGCATACATGAAAGGTTGCCGACTGTTAGAGACTGCCTCTATCGCTATCGACCGTCTTACTCCCGGTGAAATAACCCGCTTAGGGCATTCGACTGTATGAACAGCGACACCATTTCCGCACCGCCGAGGTACGTGACCCTGAGACTGCGTTTCTCAGAGGCCGACCTTGCGTGGGCGACATCACAGGACTACGGCGTGTCTCACGTTCTCTATGAGCGTAGAGGCAAATACTCAGTAGAGGACTGGAACGGCGTTCTGCCGGGGGTCTACCACCCCAAGAGAACTCTCGACAAAGTGACGACGCTGATAGGCGAGACCATCATCTCGGTTCTATCAGAAGGCTTAGAGATAGACCTCGGCCTCAGACGAGACAGAGGTGCTTTCATTTCTCAGCACGTCACAGAAAAAGTCGTAAAGACGCTTCAAGACCGAAAGAAAAATGGAAGTCAGGTTTCTAGACTTCTAACCGAAGCGATGGTGGACAACTATGTCCGTTCCAGTATTCAGTTTTTCGTGAAGCGTATTCTCTACTTAGGTTGGGAGAACATCGGCGAGAACATCGGCGATGCCATTCCGAACATCAAGGGACAACCGCCCTACAACACAAGAGGGTACGACCCTTTCGATTAGGCAAGAACTCCGGCTCCCGGTATTTCCAGACATCGGTTGAGACGGTTAGAGGGAAGTGGGTTTCGTCGCTGTACCCACTTCCCTTGTTTTTTCCTCCCCCGAAGCCCCGGTATGATTGGTTTATGACCGATTTGTTCTTCTGCGAAAAGTGTGGATACCCCCTAGATAGAAAGTCCAACTCAACAGTCCGGAGAGCAGTAGTGTGGCTCAAAGGAAGTGGCAGGACAGTTCATTCTGTGGTTGAGGAAGAGTTTAGGTACGCCCACGAGTTTTGTCTTGCCCCTGGTAAAGACAACGACCCTACGCTATTCTGACCGTATGACGAGAGACGACATAGACCAATACCTCAACGACATCGGAGAGTCAGCTCTTTTGGCTGACGGGTTTGAAGACGCACTCATAGGGTTCGCACAACGGATAAACGAACCACTACTTGCTGTTTATGACTACAACAAAATCGTCGATGTTTTGATGTTCAGAGACGGAATGACATACGACGAGGCTATCGAATACATCGAGTTCAATGTTGTCGGTGCTTGGGTCGGAGAGCAGACACCTATTTTCGTTCGCCCCATAAGACAGTAATGCTCAACCCCGGCAACACTTTTTCCGGACACGCCTAGTTTGTATCTTGGCGGAACGGGGCTTCTTCTCGCCGCCAATGATGACTTTCTTTTCTTTCGGCTTTTCTTCACTCATCTTCTAAGTCCTCATAAGTACAGTCGCCACTACAAACCTGTCGCGCCTTACAGTAATGATAGTTGTCGCAGCGTGGGTCGTAAGGACCATCGGGAGCTCCGCTGTTGCGTCGTTCCGCCCGGCGTTCACCACGCCTCTTGCCGACCTTGTAGGCGACGACAGAAGAGATAAGCCCCATTACTCACTCACCCTGTCGTGAGCACGAATGTCGTTCCAGAGAGTACGAGCAACGCCTTGTGCCTGCTCTGAAACTTTCTCCCGGTGGAAAGGGTCGTGGAGTGTCCCCCTGATGCGGTCAGCCACCTCGGGCTTCACCGAATACAGAGTGTTGAACCAATGCTGTCCATACCGAATGTCGCCGTCATCGGGGAACGATGACCGGACGAGCATCTCAAAATCTTCGTAGGTCATTAGAAGACTCCGTCGTCTTCGTAGTCGGGGAAATCGGGCTCAGGCTTCTCGGGCTCTGTCTCACAGAGGTAAGCCTCGGCTCGGCTGGCTTCGTGGTCGAGCCATTCGTCGTACCACGGTTCGTCTTTGATGCTCGGTGCGCTGTCGCTTTCCATAGGTAGGAATGTACCACCGGGGGGTATCAGTTTCCTCAGACAACCCCCGAAACCTCCAAAACGGGGCTCGGGAGGGGGGTGAGGGGCACCCACGGGCCGGAACCCGTGAGCGACCCGACCCCTTAGGCCAGCCCGACTCCTTAGGCCAGAGCGTCGGTGATGTAGCCGACCAACTCTTGTGCTTGGAAGCCACGCCCTGAGGCTTGTACCGACTCGGTAACTCCGAGCTCGCTAGCCACCCAGTAGAGGAACGAAAGGTTGTAGACCCCTTCACACTCGTCCACGGGCTCGCCGTTTGTCGTAATGCTTCCCTTCCAAGTGCCATCGCTCTTGTGACGACGGATTAGTTTCGCCTCTGCTAGTTGTTCCTCCGTGAAGTGTGGGAAGTAGAAAGAGGGGGCAAAGATGGTGTGCCCGTCTGGGATTATCTTCCTCCCCTCCAACGCCTCCCGAACACGGAAGATGAAGTCGCTGTCTGCCACTGTGGTTCCTTTCTTGTCGCTATCCACGGGGGGGATAATACGGCAGGGGGGTAAGAGTTTCTAACAGGGGCTCTGAGCCCCGGATTTCGTGTCGCCCACGGGTAGGGGTCGGGGGAACTGTTACCCCCCTTAGGTACAGTTCAGGCATGAACAACAGCGACACTTTCACTATTCATTCAGCAGCGATGGCGCTCGACGCTATCGACGAGACCCTAAGGGCTATGGAGAAGGCTCTTAGGTCTCACGGGTTCGAGAACGCACTAGGAGCCGAGCACTCCGACATTCTCGCCCTCGTTCACAAGTACGGTCACGCACGTAGAGCCATACAGGCGGTCGAGGAAGCGATAGAAGCAACCCTCACACCGTGGGGGCTTCCTAGCAACTGGAATAGTCGCTGGAACAAGTGATGGCTCGGAGAGACTGGGTAGCCCAACTGCCCACCGTCGAGGAGTGCGACAGCCAACTAGCCAGACTGTCGAGACTCATAGCGGAGAACATCGAGGACTGCCACGGCGACCCGAGGGAGACAGTTCGGCTATGCGACCTGCGGAGGTCGTGGCGTACTAAGCGCATCTGGGCGCACCGTTTCGGAAAGACAAGCCTGCCGTGGTGAATGGGGAAACGGGGCTCGGGAAAGCCCTCTCGGAAACTCTTACCCCCTCTGCGTATGTTGGGGGTATGAACACATCGACCAAATACCCAGACATTTCCATTCGCCTTGTCGGTGAGGACGGAAACGCTTTCTCTATCCTCGCACGGTGTACGAGGGAGATGGAGCGGAACGGCTTGCGAGACGAGGTGGACACTTTCGTATCGGAAGCAACCTCGGGCGACTACGACAACCTGTTGAGAACCGTTATGGCGTGGTTCTCGGTGGACAAGGACGAGGCCGACGAGGACGACGAGGACGAGGATTACTGATGAGCGAGAGAAGCGTGTACGCCTCTCACAGCGAGGCCAAGTGTGTTGAGTGTGGGCGTGTGTTTCGCCTACTGGACGAGGACGAAGCGAACGAATGGTTCTACGGTCACGACTGCGAAAGCGAGGACTGAAAATCCCGTTTGGAGCCCCGTTTGCCGGAATGATAGGGTTGGATTATGAATGAGAGACTGAACGAAGTTGGCATTAGCCCCCGGGGAACTATTACCCCCCTTCGGTAAGGTTCACCTCATGGAAACAGCGCAAGCATTCATCATCGTCATTGGCTTCCTTGTGAAGATGGCCGGCTTCGGTATCTTCGCCATTGGTCTTGTGACCGTGGTGAAGTGGGTACGTGCGAACGTCCCCCTTTTCTCGTCCTCTGAGGACGAGGACGGGGAACTTACCTACGACCCCGAATGGTACCGATGAGCGAGAACCGCCGAAAGGCTGCGTGGGCAACAGGCAGGCACATCAACTGCCTTAGGTGCTCCGACAAGCAGGTAACAGCCCCCGAACCTATCTACGAGGGCGACCCCCGACTGTGGGACGGTATGCGTTGTGCTTGGTGTCGCAAGAAACTCCACGTGGACTAGGCTGGGGTCGCAGGAGCCCTCTCCCCACCGCACATCATTCGGGGAGGGGGTTCTTGTTTATGGCGGGAGCCCCGGGTTCCGCTTCGCCCCCAATGGGGGCTCTCGGCTCATGAGGGGAGAGGGAACCGCCGAACGGGTCGGGGAGACTCTTACCCCCCTTCGTTATTGTTCTACTTATGAACAGCGACCACGAAATCCAAGATGACGACGACATCCTCGAGGAGGATGACGTTTGTTACGAGTACGACGACGGCGACACCGAGCCGTGGGAGGATGACGTTTGGGCGGATGCCGACGCTCTCGCTAGTGCGGGATGGGGAACCGACGAGGACTACGGGTATTTCGGGGGCGACGACTACTAATCCATAGTGGGTGGGTCACTCGCTCACCCCGTCCTGGGCCCCGCTTACGCGGCGTCACCGCCGTATGGGCCGGGGTGGCGGGGGATAGGGCTACCGGAAGTGGACAGGTCGCTGAGGCTTTTATGTGTCCTGCCGAGGGAGCCAGCAGGGCTCATCTCGACGACAACGGACTTAGACGGATGCTCGAGCTTATCCAGCCTGCGACGAAGAGCGTCTATCTGCCCGATAAGGGTCATTACCGTCTTTTCCAGACCGAGTATTCGTTCTTCTGCATTATCCATAGCGACACCTCCGTTGCCCTAGCATACATCTATGAGTTCTACCTTGCGAATAGTGAACGACCATCTTGTTCTGGACTTTCCGTACGACAAAGAGCAGGTAGACGAGATAAAACGGATTACCGGCTCCAAATGGGACAAGATTTCGAGGGTATGGCGACTGCCCGTTACCTCGATAGAGGACGCTCGATTTTTCGCTGTACGGCACGGGTTTATCATAGAAAACGAAGTTCTCACGTTTCCAGTCCCCAAGAAGCGGACTGGAAGGAATGTCTCAATGGACGGCGACTGGTTGTATTTGGAGTTCCCATACGAGAGAGTCATTATCAAGTCGGTCAAGCAGGTTCCCGGAATAACTTGGAGTTCCACGAAAAAGGCGTGGATGGCTCCAAAGTCCTCAGTTGCTGAGGTAATCGCGTGGGCGGAGCATTTCTCTATCCCGCTAGACGACGAGATACGAGCGTACTCGGAGTCGGTCAAGAAAGAGGTCGGGAAGCTCATAGAAGCGTCACGTTCCACCGACGCAGAGATTGTGATACCGAGCCTCAGAGCGGAACTTCTCCCGTATCAGAGGGCTGGCGTAGCCTACGCATCCAATGCCAAGAGAGTATTCATAGCCGACGAGATGGGGTTGGGTAAGACTCTCCAAGCGATAGCGACTATTGAGCACGTGTGGGACAGTTATCCGGCAGTAGTTGTTTGCCCACCGAGTCTCGTTCTCAACTGGAAAGCCGAATACAACCGTTGGCTACCCGAACGCAGGGTTGAGGTCATACGCCCAGGGGCAAAGGAAGTACCCGAACAGGGCACCTACGACGTGTTGGTAGTTGGTTACAGCAACCTAACTAAGTGGGAAAAGCAACTGTCGAAGCATCGCTCGTATGTTTTCGACGAGAGCCACTACTGTAAGACGACTACGGCGAAGCGAACGAAGTCCGCTCAGAGGGTAGCCAAAAGCGCCGCAAAAGACGGTTTAGTTCTGTGTCTAACCGGAACGCCAGTTACGAATAGACCAGCGGAGTACGCATCTCAGTTGGAAATACTGGGCAAACTCAAAGAGTTCGGCGGCTTATGGGGGTTTTATCGTAGGTACTGTAACGCATTTCAGGATAGTTACGGTCAATGGAACATAAGCGGTCACTCACACTTAGACGAACTCAACGACAGACTACGGGGAACTTGCTACATACGGAGAACGAAAGACCAAGTTCTATCCGAGTTGCCCCCAGTAATACACAGCCCTGTGCTGGTCGAGGGGAACGCAAACTCTATGGCGGAGTATCGCAAGGCAGAAAGGGACATAGTTGATTATCTGGTCGAACGAGCGAAGCAGATAGCGAAAGAACTCGGACAGTCACCCCGTTCGGCGGCGGTAGTGGCAAGAATAAAAGCAGAGAGTAACGAAACATTGGTGAGACTTTCTGTTCTACGACGGTTATCCGCAAAAGCGAAAATGGCGAGTGTTGAGGAATGGGTACAGTTGCGAGTGAGCGACGGCAAAAAGGTTGTGATAGCAGCACACCATCGAGACATTGTTGATGAACTGGCTCGTAAGTTCGGGAACTTACGGATACAGGGCGGTATGGAAGTTTCTGAGATAGAAGAACAGAAAAGAAAGTTTCAGGAACTTTCGGTCGAGGAAGCACCCGTCATAGTCCTTTCTATTCAGGCTGCCAAAACTGGACACACACTCACAGCAGCACAAGACATTTTGTTGGTAGAACTTCCGTGGACACCAGCAGATTTAGACCAGACATTTTCGAGGCTACATAGACTCGGACAGAAAGGAAGCGTCACCGTTACATACGCACTCACCGAGGGGACGATAGACGAGGAGATTTACAGCCTCATTGAGAGAAAGCGTAGCGTTGTGAACGCAGCCGTCGATGGCGTAATGGCAGACGACGACGACGGGGCTATCAAACTCATACTTGACCTAATGGGTATCTAGGAAGCGGGAGTTGTGTCTCCGGGATTTTCTATGCCCACCATAAGTTCGTCCACTATTGCCCTAGCGTATTTGCGGCGCAAACGCCAGATTTTTTTATTTAGTTCCTGAATAGCCTCGGTACTGCGAGCCTTGTGTATTACACGATGGTCGTAGGTTCCGTACTTCTGGAACATAATGTCGTCTAGGTCGGAGTTCTCGATGATTATGTCGGAAATCCACCCAGCCTTTTTATCCATAGCAACCATCAGTTCGCAAAAGCCTTCATAACCAAAATCCGTGTAGACCTTGTTCGCAATAAGAGTAACGACGTGGTTCCGATAAACATCGGCAGCACTATCGGCAGCGTTCATAAACTCGCTGAGCCAAATAGCCATCTCATCAGGACTATTCGGCGGACTTTCATCAAACTCGTCATCAAAGTCCATTTTCTCGCCCCCGTTCCTGTCGAATGTCGGCAACACAATAATAACCGCACAAATCAACATCAAATGTCAAGCGAAAGAAAGTATGAACTCCTGTGCTTTCAGTTTCTTTTGCGTAGTGGACGAGTTCGAGTCCATAGATGCTATTGCTCGCTCTGTTGCCCCTGCGTCTCTGTAATGGTCAAGGTATTCCACATAGGCGTTGTATGCCGACCACCCGTTGTACCCGTACCCCTCGCCGTTGCGCTCATTGGCGTAAAGGGCACGGACTATTGAGGCGTTGTTTTGCCTATTCCGCCTTTGTCTATCTGTTTCTTGTGGTTTTTCCGGAAACATAGACTTGACGAAGTAATCAAAGCGTGTTGCTCCATTCGGCATAGAGACGGAAAGCATTTTCTCGGCAGCATTAGCAAAGTCCTTAGCCCATTCGGTAGAGATGTTCAGAACATTCTGCGCCTCCTCTATTGCGTATTCCGCATTTCGTGTGTGGCGAGCCGTGAACACTCGTTGTGCGTTGTTTATTCCTGCCAGTACCGTGTTCTTACATACGGCACGAATGCTTGTATTGGCGAAAGTAATGGCAGTTTTACCGTTGTGACCGTTGCGCACCAACAAATACCGTTCGATTTTGTCGTTGATACCTTTCGGGTCGATAATCAGGGAGCCGAGGTCAAGGGAGGAAAAGAACTCCCTCCCCCCGTCGAGCACGCCGGCAGTATCTACTACTGCGTCACCCCGAGAAGCCCCAACAACTGCGATGGCGTAGTCCAAGCACTCTCTGTTCTGCTGAACGACATACCGTGTGCCAACTGTCGCTAGACCGTCAAAAGAGCCGTCAGGATTTACCCGTACCGTTGCCCGACTATCTCTGACCAGTACGGGCGTACCGTCGGGGTTGCGAATGAAGTTCCCGTCTGCGTCCACGGCTGCGACATTCGTGATAACAACATCGAAATCTGCCTGTGCCGCCGCCAGCATCGCCTCGGCTGTTTGTAGTCCCTTCATTGGCGTACCGAGCCTGTGCCACGGTATCTCCCTGTCGGCATAAGCCATTCTTGCGAACCCTTTTGCGTCCATTTCCAAATCGTGAGACATCGTGTGCCTCCTCCTTGCGGTTCTGATAGATTTATCTGAAACGAATGATAGCCTACTAGGGACAGTTTGGCAACACGAAGCCCCGATAGCTCAGTGGTAGAGCAACCGCCTTGTAAGCGGTAGGTCGTCAGTTCAATCCTGACTCTGGGCTCTAAAATAGACCCGCCCGAGAACGGCGACGGGAGAGATGGCTGAGTGGCTGAAAGCACCTGTCTTGAAAACAGGCGTGGGTTTGTAGCCCACCGGGGGTTCAAATCCCTCTCTCTCCGCAAAAGTGTATCGTTTGTCTATGGACAAATGGAAAGATGCTGCCGAAGCACTGTATGACTCATTACTACTAAGTGAGTTAGAGGAGTACGACGAGACGGTCGTCGTCCTTCACGGTTACAGACGAGAGAAACTACGTGACGCTCTCGCATTGTACGATGAAGCCCGTAGGTATCAGGAGGTTGCTGACTACTGCGTCGCAATAGACGCTGGACACATTTAGTTGCGACCGCTGGTTGCTGCCCAGTTATCTATTCCTCCGCCCTCATTGTAGAGATACGAAGCAACCCGTAGATTACATTCCACCGTTAGTAGAACGGTTAGGTCGCCCCATCGAGAACCGCACACTTGCGCTGTCACCGTTTTCCACGAACTGTTGATTTGTAGAAGCCCACTGTCGTAAGAATGAATGGCTGAACACTTCTTGTATCTATCGGCAGGCACTCTCTTACAACTCCAATAGCCGGTACCCGGTTTGTAGTTCCACCCGATTACCTTCGGCTCGCATCGGCTCTCTCTCCACATAATGTAGGAAAACCGACTAACTGGAAGGCCGTACTTTTTTAGTGCTCTTTCCCATTGGGGGCAACGCTTTATTGTCTCGCTTGCTGACTGTGTTGATACGGAACCCGTGCGCCATTCCTTTTTCGGCTTACTTGGAACGCCCTCACGGGAGAGTCCGTGTTTTTTGAGGTAGGCGATGTGCGCTTGGCGTGTTTTCTCTCCATACACGCTGTCCACCTTCACGCCCCCTATGAGCACTTGTAGGTCGTGAGTTGCGTGACTCTGCTCGCCCCACGAGAACTGGAACAACGGCACTTTCTCGTGGTCTATGTAGTAATACAACTTCGGTTTTGCCATTCTGTATTTGCCCGTGAACTTCGATTTGTAGCAACCCCAACCCGTAAGACCCACTGCTGGTCGCTTGTAGTGCCATACGACGGGTATGCCTTTTCGTTTTGCCCAGTCTTTATCTCGGTGGTGGATAGTGCTCCAACCCTTGACGGCAATACGGTTGGCGACTTCTATTTGTTCGGCGCGGGTCGCCTTGTCGGGGGACGGTGCGAACTCCTCGCCCCCGAACCGCTCCCAAGTACCCATAGACGCTTTCGGGAACTGACTGGCAGTCATAATCCCGAGACCGCCCGCATAGCGCCCGCCGTTCTGCCAGTCCTGCGCTGTTTCGCATTGTGCCAGCTCGTCCCAGAATGAGTCGGTCGGTAGGGCGTGGGGTCGCCTGACCGCTTGACTGCGTATGGTCGAGGGGCTTAGGTCTAATGGGTATTCCTGCCCCTGAACCTCGCCCGTGGACGGTGTGGCAGTCGTAACGGCGACCTTAGGTATCTTCGGACTGACCCCCTCTCCCTCCTTCGCCTGAACCTGACCCCACCCGTAGGTGGTGACGAGGATAAAAAGGGCAGGAATGAGAGAAAGGTGTCTGTTCGTCAAGTTGTCTCCAAGCCTCGGCGGATACGGACTGCCCTACCATCGGGTGGGCTATGAGGTGTTTCTCAATACTACCATAAATGGAATGGAGTATTTGGCACCTCCCCATACCCTAGTGCCTAGAACGGGGCTCCACAACCCCTGCGGGGAGATTTCTAAAAGAACCCTATGCCGAACTTCTCGCTCAGGTGGTCATTTATGTTCTCCGGCATAACGAACTTCACGACGAACTCCGTGTCCGACCTGACTTCCATTACGTCGACATCCATTGCGAGACAGATTTGGAACGCCATTTCAGCGCAATCTACGCCTAGTTCTGTGCCTTCTTCTTCGTCCATAGTTTCTTCATCAAAGAGGAAGTAGTAGAACCCACTGGCTATCCCTTCCACGAGCGTAAGGAAAGCGGCTTTCTGTTCTTTGGTCATTTCTTCTGGTGTTTGTGCCATAGACCCGTACCTTACTCCCGTTTACTGATACGCGCGCGTAACGCTGGTGATTTATTGTTACCCGTGGGTAACCCGTGTTGCGCTGGTCACCGACGGTTGGTATGTTGGGGCTGTACCTCAAACAAGGAGAGAGACAGAATGAACAACAGTTCAGGAGTATTGGTCGGGAATGTTACACAAGACCCCGAACTAACATTTACAACATCAGGTCAGGCACGCCTCGGATTTTCCATTGCGTGTAACTATGTCTGGTACGACAACGCTGGTGAGAAACAAGAAAAAGTTTCATACTTCAACATCGTTGCGTGGCGGTTCATCGCTGAGGCAGGGGCACGAGTCTTGGAAAAGGGTGTTGGTGCGGTCGTGACCGGACGCTGGGAACAACGCTCATACGAGGACAAGGAAGGCAACAAGCGTTCCACCGTTGAGTTTGTCGCCGAAACTATTGCGGTGAATAGTCTCTCGCTAGAAAGTATCGAGCGTCGCAAGCGTCAAGACAACGAGGGTGGCAATACGAATACCCGTGGCGGTCAGCCGTCGAGTGGTCAGCGTCGTCGCCCTGCGATGGCGAGTGTTGCGAACGTTCCAGACGACGAACCTTTCTGACCGGTTTTGACCGTCACGGCATACCCGAGAGTGTGCTACGGTGAGAAACGAAAAAGCCTCATCTATCGTAGTAGTCTCGCCCCCCGAGACTCCGATAGGTGAGGCTCTTTCGTTACTTGGAGAATGTTTGTGTCGGGCAGACTTCTAATCCTTGCGTGGTGCCTGTGGCTTCCCCTAATGGTGTGGTGGTGGTGGTACTAGCGTGGTGTTGTGGTGGTACTACTAGCGAAACGGTGGCACTGGTTACTTACCCGTAGATACCCGTGCGCCTCTGTTGCTATTCGTTAGTCTCGCCAGATACCGCCGTCTTCCGACCATAGTTCCATTACGAGGCGTAACATAGCGTCATTGACATTTCCACTAATGATTTCTTCCGCCTTGTGTGTGGTTACTGCGTCACTCACCTTAGACAGTATCGTGCGTGAGATTAGATACTTTCCGTCACGCTTCTGTCGCCCTTCGTGAATACGCCTATTGAGAACGCTCATCTGACTTTTCAGTAATGCCTCTAATGCTTCGGCTTCCCTAATCGTGAGTTCGATAGTCAGTCTGTCTTTTGTTTCGTCGTGTGCTTCACTTTCCTCATCTGTTTCGTCGTGTGCTTCACTTTCCTCATCTCTCATAGTTCTGTCTCGCCTGACCTGCCTCGGGTGGTGACTCCTAGTAGTCCCTGCCTGCGTGCTCTCATAATGAGTTTCGCTGCGGTAGATAGTGGTCTGCCTGTTTGGTTCGCTATGTATGCCTGTATCGGTTCGCCTCTTGCGTATGCCTCACGATAAAGAGTTGCTATGTATGCGAGCATCTCAACTGTGGTGCGTGAACCTTTGTGTGAGGGTATCTCAACCTTGCCTGCGGTGATACTTGGTGGTGTGTATCTACTGCGTCGGACTGAACGAATGAGTGTGCCGAGTCTTAGCGAGCGTAGTATCTTGCCGTTGAGTTCACGAGTGCGTGACGGTGTACCTAGTGCGTCACTATCTAGTAGTGAAATGGTGACTGATACGGGTGCGTCACCTGTGCGAGTGTGTCGCCAACCAATAGATACCCGTACGCCTCCGCCGACTTCTGCGCCTAGTGCGTCGAGTGTCGTATCGTTATCGGTAGTGAAGTCGATGGGTAGGGGTGTGGGTGTGTGGGTATCCCGTGGTGTACCCGTGTCGCCTGCGTCGTTCACTTAGTCGCACGCCAGTCCACGAGCTGCCCCTGCCATTGTTCTATCGCTTCCTCCGTACCGCACGATGAGCACACTTCGGTCGTGTTGTCTAGGCGTGAGATAGCACCGGGGTATGCCCCCGGTGTCTCATTGTTCGGAATGAAACCGTGGCAACGGGGGCACTGGCGAAACCTGTCGTGCGTGTCGGTGTGTGTAGTCATAGTGCGAGCATACCTCTCTTAGTTGCCGAGCGTGATAATGTCGCCGACCTGAATGAATGACGAGCCTCGCTTGTCTGCGAGGTCGAACGCCGCTTGTAGTGTGTGTCCCTCGCAATACCTTTCGGTGATACTGCTAAGTGTGTCGCCACCTAGAACGGTCACGGTGAGAGACGGACACGAATAGGCGTACTTGCTATCGACTACCTTGCCGATGACGAACACGAATGAATAAACGAGTGCGACTGCGAGCAACGCCTTCACGATACGGCGACGGCGACGAACTGCGAGACGGCGAGCGTGCTTCGGTGTTGCTTCCCACCTGATACGGGTAGCCCGTGGGTGAGTGGTTGGGTGGTAGGTGGTGTGTAGGGTGTGTGTCCTCATACCTTCGACGGTACACGAATGGAATGGTCGAGTCAAGCATTTCCACGGTGTTTGACCCTGTGGATAAGCCTGTGGATAACTGTGGATAACTGCCTCGGGAGCCCCGCATACTTTCCTGTTTTACTGAGAATACGGGGGGGAGCCAAATTTCAAATTTTTGACCCCAAACTTTCTCTGTTAGATTTATCCAAACACCCCTAGAAAACTCTCGTTTCTGGCTTAACGGACATCATCCGGTTAGTCGCTGCTTATCCAGATTTCGCTCCAGACGTTCTGCACCATTGAGCATTTCGGGTGTCAAATCGCCATTTCTCTCGTAGTAAGAGATGTAGGCATCCGCAATAGGGTTTTTGTACTCCCTTAGCAGCCTGATAACTGTCTTGATTCTGTCCTCTGGTGTACGTAAGGTCATTTTTTGTCTCCTAGCCGTTGTGGCAAATAGAATTTTGACAGATATTTCAGCTCCTGTGGATAAATCTATCGGAATTACGGGCGTTTGGCCGCCGGTCGCTTAGTTGCCAGCTTTACGCCCCCTTTTGTCGCCCGGATGGAGCGAGCAATCTTGGGGTTCATCTCGACATAACCCTCATCTATGAGATGCTGGATGAGTAGGTGGGCCGTAGAGGAGCTGGTATAGCCCACACAGGCCCCCACTTCGCGTACGCTGGGCGCAAACCCGTTTTCTTTCACATACCCCAGAATGTAGCGCAGAGCGTGTCTGGCGACTTCTGGTGAGCTAATGGGGTATCCCTGGCGTGGCTTCTTTGGCCTCATTTGGTGTCCTTTCAGGATGGGTGAATCTTGAGTCTACAAGTATCAGCCTTGCTGACACATATAGGCTCGAGTTGGTTTCCGGATAAATCTATCCGAACTTGGGATTGGGGTGTCCTGGGTCTGGGTACTTTGGTGCGGAATATCGTCCGACATTTTGGTCGTCATCCTGGTCAATCTCGAACTGATGCAGTTCGAGAGGGCCCTTTTTAAAAAAAATCGCGTTGGGGCTTACGCCTTCGGGGGAATGTTTTAGCCAGAATCGAGCAGCGTAACGGGGGATGCGGCGCTGGGGCGGCTTTTTCCAGATATAGGCGTTTCTCCTGATGAGGTCCTCGTAGGCCTCCTGGGGCGTGCTGCCTAGGCCTACGCGCTTGGCGGCAGGTGAGCACCAGTAGGCGGAACAGGACTTATCGTCGCCAAATGCCGCATTATCGAGCGTGGTGTAAACGTTGGGAAATGCCGCCCACTCCCCGCCCTCGTACAGACCGCTATAGCGAGTCTGGCGAATGACGATTGGGTATAGCTCGAACCCCGGGTCAGGGCCGTAATCCTTCGGCCTTATCTTTTTACGATGCTTCATCCTTGGCGTGTCTCTTTTGGCGAAACCGAATCTGGCTTTAGGAGGTGTAGTCCGATGAATGGAAACTGCATTTTCCCTCCTGAATAATCTTTTGTTTCCTGCATAGTGGGCCCGGTGGGGATTGAACCCACGACCAAGGGATTATGAGTCCCCTGCTCTGACCACTGAGCTACAGGCCCGAACTTGTGTCCGAACGACTCTCTTATCCGTCGAGCCTGACCAACATGAGGGCGCTACTCATTCTTCGCGCCAAATGACATTCTCAAATTGGGGCACCTTAATGCTGGAACTCACCTCTTTTACGGGGATGGGTTCCGACTTATTCGAGAACAGACATGGCTCAGACTCCATCAGGAGCTTTATGAGAAGCGCTGGCTGAACATTTATGCGCTTCATCTCGCGCTCCTGTTCTCTGGCGTACTCCTCTATGTCGTATGTGTCCCTGCTCGTCACCTATTCCTCACTTTTCGTTTGGCCGAAACGATGCCGCCAGCAGAAACCTCCCACGCCTTGGGGTTTCCCGATTTCGTATTCGTATCTTTCATAAACTTTTGTTCTGTGGCGGACATGCCATACAGAATTGCCCCCGTGAAGGCTATGAGAAAAATCACCGCCCCAAAACAAAAAAGAGTTGCTTGAGACACGGTCACCAATCCCTGTCCTTAATGGTGAGCATGAAGCAACCGAGGGCGAGAATTGAGGGCACCCAGATGCCGACGTAGATGCCGTTGAGTTTGTCTGCCTCGGTGTCACCACTGAAGAAGAGCGAGATGCTCAAAATCAAGCCAGCGAGCGCCGCAAGAATTGTTGTTGATTTGAGTATTTTTATGGGCTTCATTGTTGTCCTTTTCTGTTGTTTGTTTATCTGGTTTTGTTCAACTCAGCCGTCAATTGACGGATGGTCTCCTCGTACGCTACACAGCGAGCCTGAAGACTTTCAAGCTCTTTGACGGCGGCAAGGCAAATTTCTGCCGGCGGCAAGAGCCTGCGAATATACGCATCATTATTGACTTCTTCGTCAAGTAGCGTGGCGCCAATTTTAAGCCGAGTAATGATGTCGCTCGTTGTCAGGTCATCCCCCACGGTTCTCCTCTCTATCGTCGTCAATTGACGAGCTATGTCTCAGTACGCTACAGGCTGGGCCCCCAGAAGTCAAGGGTGAAGTGGGCGCTGAGGGTCTCGAACCCCCGACCTACTCGGTGTAAACGAGTTGCTCTACCGCTGAGCTAAGCGCCCTTGTCTTTGCCAAACTTTACCCACGCTCGCTCATGGAAGAAGTACAGAAGTAGTTCCCATGTTTGCTGGGCAATGCCAATAGCAATAGATGGCTTTAAGTCGCGTGTTATGGCAAATGCAATAGTAAATGTTAAAATAAGGTCAGTAAAATACCAAGTAGTGGTTTTTAGAAGAGACTTTTTTACGGAGTCACCGCCACGTGGCCCCATACCTACTCTACTGGCGCCCTATGGAATCATCTTTTTTGGGGGTATTGGAAGCCCCCCGGCGTTCATTCTGAGCCATGTCTTTTCATCAACAATATTGTATGTCCATGCATCCTGTGTATATCCGAGATTTCCGGGGTGAGGGCGTCTGTCGACAAGAGATTTCAATATCGCTCTCTCGCCGGTTTCCTCGATAGTCACAAACCATCTAGCAACCGGGTCTGTGGTATGCCAAATGACGTAAACAACTTCATAATCGTTTCCGCCGATGTGTATCTCGCCAAGTGTTCCTCTATTGTTGGGCATTTCTTTAGTCCTTCTACGGTAGTTGGTTTTCTTTGATGAACTTGGCCACGTCTCCAACAACTTCGAAATGAATCATTGTTCTTGATGGCGGTCGTTCTAGGGCAAATTTCGGCAAATAGCGAGAGATGTCATTGACTACCGAGCCTATCGGTTCTGGTTCAATCCATTCAGCCGTAAACATTTGGTCGGTCCACTCCCATTTAGCAAGGCATGTTTCGCCATCGCCCCTGAAAATGACATTTACGCTATCAAACCCATCATGCTCAGTAATGTCCATGCCGATGGAAACACCGATATCTGTTAGCTCGTTAATCAAAATTTCTGTTGCCCCATTGATGCAATCGAATTCAATAGAATCTGGAACCGGCTCCCAATCCTGCGTCCACATTAGACCGGTGCCTATTACGTTGCCCAGGTCTTTCCAGTGCGTAATTCGTGGCCCGCTGCAATCTGGAAGCGAGCACCAGTAGTTAGTCCATGAGCCCCATGCTGGGATGTTCCAGTTGGCTTGAACTTTATTGCGCCTAAGTTTATTGAACGAAGTAAGCATCTTGTAGTAGGTGCTGTTTCTCGGTATCGGCCCAGTTTCTCCCCTATTGCTTTTGCTGAAGCGCGGTGCGCGGACAACCCTGTCGCAGCCTATGAGACGAGAACGATGGACGTAGCCACGAACGTCTTTTTCCCACTGCGTTTCCGGTGTCTTGGACAATTTCATCGTCTTGTATTGCTTAACGACATCTTCATAGTTGAGACGTTCGAGTGGATGTTTTGGATATTTAAAGGATGACATCATTTCCTTTCTCAGTGCCTCCGGTGGGAATTGAACCCACGGCCAACACCTTATAAGAGTGCTGCTCTAACCACTGAGCTACGAAGGCTCGGAGTTAGGCGGATATTCGCTCTGAAATTTCAGTAGGCCAAATATTGGGCATCTTCTACCCTCCCAGGTCATATTCGCTACTAGCCAGCAAGTCGCTGACGTGCTTTGGATATAGTATGAATCCACGGGCAGGATTGTCAAGGCCTCCAAGAGATATTTTCGTAGCATCATTAAAGACTTTTTTATTAAATTTTAAGTATCTTTTTAATCTTGCAACTTCGAGCATTAAAAATGCTCCATCTAAAGAAAATATATAAATCCACCATTTAGAGGTAGTTACATTAATTCCGCTCGGGACCCAAATTCTTTGTCCGTTTTGGTCGAGCATCCCTCTGGGGTTTTGGTTGGTCTCTATGACCATGCGACCATTTCTGTATCTATCTGTTTTGACTTCATAATCGCCGGTTGTTATTGCCCTAAGAAAAGAACGAGCATAATCTTCCCCCATCTCACCGAACTTTAAGTCCTCGTCAAAATTGAACTCCTTATTGGAAATATCAAAACCCTTCATGGCGCCGTCTTATTATTCTTCACCCACTCGCTGTGGGTGATTGGCATTTCTTCCATAAAAAGAGATGCTGCCGCATTGGCGAATTCCCGTATCTCTATCTGGGCCGTTTCATGCGTTCTCAGAGATAGGAAGTTCATTAGTGACCTTGCATTGACTGTCCAATAAAATTCAGTATATGCACCAACCGGTATCACCACTCTGGCCAATTCCTTCGCTACGCCCATACTGAGTAATTGACGGTAATGCGTAAACGATTGAGTGTACGATTTTTCGATTTCGCTACTTATGGAAAGTAACTTATTTTCATCAGTTATCGGCTCAAAACTGTATGCGCCAGGCTTCCCAGTCTGAGTTCTTATGTATTCATACTCTGGCATGTATGCATCCTCCGTCATCTCTGAGTATCTTCCAGAAAATTCATTGAAAGAGCCGATGCGATGCCTAAACCACTCACGAGCGACAAATATTGGGCATCGAACGTGAAATCTGAAGGCGTTATGCTCGAACGGTGTGCCGTGACGCTCACGCATTAGAAAACCTATTAATCCGATGTCTGCGGTTGTCATTTCTTCCGAACGCTTTGCGAAGGAAACGCGAGCAGCATTTACCACTGATAGGTCATCGCCCATACAGCCGTCCAGCCGAACAAAGCCCGACGAGCCTATGTAGATGCAGTTGTTTTTTTCATTTTTCATGCGCCCTGGGCAGGACTCGAACCTGCAACCTACGGATTAGAAGTCCGGTGCTCTATCCATTGAGCTACCAAGGCCCTTTTCGCTTTTACGTTCGAAATTTCCCCATCAAGCGACGCAACCATATCTCATTCATCAGGATAGTTCAACCGAATAATAAGCAATTTTATGTTTTATTTTGTACCCCCAGCAGGGCTCGAACCTGCGACCCACGGATTAAAAGTCCGCTGCTCTACCAACTGAGCTATAGGGGCTCGAGCTAGGAGAAATGTTTTATTATTGCCGTGGAAGCAAGGACTACCCATAAAACGTTGAAAATGATTATGGTGGGGAGCGTTTTTACTGTGGATGTCCAGATGAGTGCAATGCTGGAAATAATTGCAAAAATGTATATCCACCAGAACTGTTTGCCAAATAGAAGACCAGGAAAGATAATTGCAATTTTTGTGGCAAATCCACATGCCTCCAGGGTGTTGGCGCGCGTCCAATAGGACGGTGAGGACATGGTTTTAATGGCTAAAAAAATCTTCCCAAAAAAGATGAAGATGACTTTTATGTTATTCATCAGCGTTCATTCTACGTGCCATGTGTCCGAACAGCAGGACTCGAACCTGCACTGAGGGGATTTTAAGTCCCCTGCCTCTGCCAATTGGGCTATGTTCGGTTGCGCCAGTCCGAACGGCAGGATTTGAACCTGCGGCCCCCTGCTCCCAAAGCAGGTGCGCTACCAAGCTGCGCCACGTTCGGGCGTATTAAACACCTTCTGATTCTTCTTCTTCTATTACTGCATTGATGGCCGCAAGAATTTGTTCGGTAGAAATATCGGAAACCCCATCGACGGCTCTGTACACCCAATCGCCATTTTCCTTAATCGAAATATCGACAAGACCGGCCTTAATTAAGAGTCGAAGGTCTTCTCCGAGCTCGTCCATACTGTATTCACTCACTTAGGGCCCTCTCTATCTTTCTTATCATTTCTTCAGCCGTTATGGCCCTATCTTTCGCATTCATAAGAGACGACTCAAGACTTTTAATTCTCTCTTCAAGGGATTTTATTTTTTTTGAGAAGTAAAGGCTTGCAGAAAGCCATTCCACATCTTCCGTGATGAAGGTCTCTTCTTTGAAATTGTCGCTCATTGTTCCTCTGATTGTTCGGTGGGCCTGGAGGGAGTCGAACCCTCACTCCGTAGAACAGGAACCTAAATCCTGCGCGTCTGCCAGTTCCGCCACAAGCCCGTGTGCCATGTCACACGAAACTTACACTGTGGTTTATCACTTCTCAATACCATTGTCCAATGGAATTTTTACTAAACGAAACTTACGCCCACCTCAGTAGCGATAGGAAAAGAAGAGCCCACCGTAGGGTCGCTAGTCTTTCCAGCTATCGCCAGACGAAGACTTCATCAACAGGTAAAAAACAGCGAGAAAAAATATAATCCAGACATTAGCGACCTGTTCCACCGCTCCTCCAGTGTTTGACGTTTCTCAGGTAAACGAGAATATAGGCAATTGACCCCAATATAAACCCATATGTCCGGGTTTGTATGGCAAAGACTACCCAGAGGCACTCCATAACGATTAGCCAGAGAAATGCCTCCCACCTCTTTTTCCCAACGAAGTACATCCCCATAACGCCCATCCCGGCGAGCAGCCAGGACCACTGCAACTCTGTCATTTGGGGCCCTTTCGGTTAAAATGCTTCACCATTTCGTCCCCGTCCATTACAACCGCATTCTGTTCTAGGCTGTTTCTTATCTCCAAAAGCCTATCTATAACACTTGAGATAGAAACTCTAAAGAATTGGTCATAAACATACATTTCAGATAATTCTGTTAGGTATTTGTCTAGTTCAGTCATAGTAGCGAGATATTAGTAGAAAAAAAATCTCGGTTGGGGGTTGCATCGGGTATTTAGATGGCATATATTCTTACCACCTACATAAAACGGAGGAATTTCAATGTCCGAGTACAGCAAGCTCAAGAACAAGGGGCTTCACAGGGGTCGGCCGAGGCTGTCCGAAGGCGAAAGGGCCGAACGGAAGCGTCTCATGACCATCCGACAGGAGGCTCGTCGCCGTGCCCTCATCGTTTTGCAGCATCGTTACCCAGAGGACTACGAGAATATTCTTGCGGCCGAACTCAAGGAACTAATGAAGGCAGAAAAGTAGAACTTAGTTCCTACTCTTTTGTCTCTGTTAGGGACATCTTAAGTCGCTCTTCTCGAGATGGAAGCTTACTCTTGGATTCGCTCTCGTCGATGGCTATCGCGTCCATCAGCGAGTCGTTTTGTCTGAGCATTTGAGAGTTCAGTATTCGAATCAGGGCGGTTGAGTTTGGCTCCTTGGTTGAGCCGAAAATTGTTGACATAGTTTAGTCACCGTCCCTATCAAACCTTATGGGCTTTTGCTTTTTAGGGCGTTTACGCTTGGTTCTGCCGTATTCCGATTCAAGCCACGTGTCGTAATCTTCCGGCTCACCATGAGCCCCCTGTGCATAGCGCTGGTATTCATCGTAGAGGTCGTCACTATCCTCAAAGCGTGGCATGGTCATTATTGAATTTCAGGCTCATCCGGGACGACTCCCAGAATAGTTTCTATGTCTTTACGCAAAACAGAGTTGATTGATTTCCGCCCTACTTCTGCGTCTGGATGCAAGTAGGCGGATATGCCCTCCGCAAACATTTCCAGAAGACTTTCGTGAGAAAGCTGCGATATGGCTCTCGGCGTATCCGGCGTATCCCCGAACGGTATTGCCCTGTATTTGGATAGCGGTTGATTGGAGCAATATTTTTCCGCTATTTCAAGCAGTCGAGAACTTTCCCTGTTCTTGAGCGACCCTATGCCAACAGACCTTTCAGAGTCATTGAGGACCGCTATGTGCAAATAGTGGCCCCACTCATGACGCAGGTGTCCAGAGAATGACGAATCTATTTGTATGTCTCCGCTTTCTGGGGAGCCGTCGAGTGCCTCCCTCGGTATTAGAGATTTGGGGGAAAAACTTATTTCATTGCCAAACGGGTCAAATACTGAATGAACGAAATCAATGCTCTGGTCTGATTTTTCTGCTGCATCAAGATGTTCTTTGATAAATCCTGTTTCCATCAAACTTTTCTCTGCAGATTCAGAACGAATAACGAGTGATGGCATGCCATATTTGTGCACGGCATTTAGAAACTCGCTTGATTCCAGTAGTGCCCTTTCGACTGCGGTGCGCAGCTGCGATAGGGGGCCAGTGGAAAAATCAACGGCGTTAGACTTATTTTCTGCCCATTTATCGAATCTTTTTCTAAACGGTTCAATTATTTCTTTATTTGATTTATCGAGCGAATTCATCTTTACCAGAGAGGTAAATTGCTCGTCTCTTGACATAGGAACACACATCTTTGATATCTCTGATGGTGTCATTCCAAAATACATTGACCGTCCATCGGCGAGGGGCGGCCTAGTTATCGGCGCGACTGTCCTCTCGGCCGAATCTAAGGCTTTTATAAGAGATGGTTCTATTGATTTTCTCTCAATATTGATATTCGGCATTCTTTTGCCGGTTATTTTTCTTCGAGGGGCTTCCGGGTCAACGGAGACTATGCTGCGGCGACGTGGTTGGCCGGAATTGTTTTTTTCCATAACGAATGCATTGTACTTTTAATTATAGTTTGCTAGCGGAAGGTCGCTTTTCGGAAAGACGCATACCACAATCTAGGCAGAACTCCGCCCATGGATAGTATTTCCGTCGATTAATGGGGTGTCCGCACTCAAGCAAATCGGTGGCCGCTGCGTTCAGAACGTGCCTAATCCAGGTTGATAAATTCACTCCGCTTACTTCGGCTGCTTTTTTCCATTTCGCTCGGTCTTTTTCGTTTACGCGGATTAGAACCTGCTTGTCTACTGGCCCATCGTCGTCTTTGGTCATTGGTGCAACGGATAGATTGGGCATTTCGCCAACTACCTTGTCCATAGCTTTTCTCATAGAGTTTTTCTCACTCATCCTCAGTTATTAATTCTCCCTCAGCGACCATTTCGTCTTCGACGATGTCTGCGTCTATTACATCGCTATCGCCATCAAGCAGTTTCTTAACCATAGCCGGTGGGAGTATCCCTGAAGCGCCCATAAGTTCGAGCAGTTTTTTGGCCTCCGATTCGGGGTCAAATTTTTCGCTTTCCTGATTTCCCAGGGCACCGGCAAGAGTGACCTTAATTGGGTCGGAATTTATTTGGTTCATATCCATCTGCACGTTTAGATTTACGTGGTCCATACCGAGCAATTTCGTTCTTCTATCCATAATAGAAAGAACTTGTTGAATCGCTTTCATATCCGGCTCAACGGGCACCTCTGAGCCGTCGTCCATTTTGACCTTACGATGCTGAGTCATCGGCCATATTGCCTGCTGGAGGCTGTCTAAGCGCTCTAGCTCCATTCTGAGGACCTCTGGGTATGCCATCATCGTTTCTTGATTCATCTTCTCTAGCTGGCGCTGAATGGCCTTAGAGACTGCCCTAGTTGTCACCCCGAACCGTCTCGCTATTTCTGAAGTCGATGTTCCGGCCTGCCGCATCTTGAATATGCGAGCATCTCTTTCACTGAGGAATTCTCGAGATATGGGCTTGTTTTTGTCGTTTGTCATTATTCCTACTATGTGGAGCTTCCGGAGAATTCGATGACCTCAAACGGGAATCGTTTACCCCTCTTTATTTTAGTAGGCCATGGGCGCTCATCTCTGGCACCACGGAAATGTCGAACATCATATGTGTATGGCGTTGAAGCACCGAAATCTGGCTGGAGTGATATTCCAAATTCCGGCCACCGAGACCATACTGCCGAGCCGAATGGCCTAAGGTCTCTTGTAGACGTAGTCTGGCCGAGGGGGGCATGGTGCTCCAGCCACAATGCGCACCCATAGACGGTTCTGATGTAGTCAAGATACTTGGCCACCTCAACTGCTATCGCCTCCGACGTTCTTCCACCAGGGTCGACAAATGACTTATAAAGAGGTCCCATTACGAGTATCTGCGGCTGAGTTTTCTCTATCTGCTCCTCAAGAAGCATTCTGTCGCTTACTCTCAACAGGTCAATGCCAGATGGCTTAATAAAGAGCTCGGCCAGAGATTTTCTCTCGAATCCATAGCTGAGGGCTTGGGCCTGAATAGACCGAGAGGTTCGTCTGATAATTTTTTCTGGGTTTTCCAGGTCCACGGTAAGAGTCCGGACAGGACTAATTCTTTGATACGTAAAAGGGTGCATTCCAGTCGCGGTGAGTATGGCGACCTGTCTCGCAAGCATTGTTTTGCCAACGCCCTCTGCTGCGACAACGATAACTCGCTCCGACTTTTCAAGAAGCCACGGTATTACCCAGTCATAATTATCACTGGATGACTCTTTTAGGAATTCCTCCCAATTAACAAGGCGGCCAGCGTCCAGCGTTAATTCTGTGGAGGAATAGGAATGAATAGCATTCGACACCTTGACTATCTTCTGTTCGATAGTTAGGTCGTCCCTGTTTAGAAGAGTAGATATTTTCGATAATACGACCTCACCATCGCTGGCTCCTTCGCCCTGGTCCAGCCCAGTTGATGTATTTGTTTTTTCCACCGTAGATACATCAAAAAAAACCAAGTCATCTATGCCCTTACCAGAATTAAGATGCTCTGTAATGTCTTTTACGTCTGGGCATATCCATACCTGAACGTCGCACCCGACTTTTTCTAACTCCGAGCAGACGAGTGCGGCATGCTCTTTCCCTGGTGTGTCGTTGTCTGCAATTATGTCAATCGTTGCACCAGCAAGAGCTGCTGTATGTATGTCTAGCCACTTGCCGGCGCCACCTGGGGCAGTTGTTGCTGTCGCACCCATCTCGGTGAGGGTGTCTGCATCCTTTTCGCCCTCGACAATCCAGATTGGGTCGCCGCCCTTAACGGCTTTTAATACCGTCGGAAGGTTATATAGAACCTTTGGAGTGTCGCCCAAGGAATAGGTCCACTCTCCTCTTCCTGACGGCTTTCGTTGCCTAAATGTTTTTACCCCATATTGATTTACATATCTAACTTTTTGAAACAGTAAGTTTCCGTCTTCGCCTAGATAGTCGTAAGACTTGACAAAAGTAAGCTTGTCTTTTTCTTTAATCGGCTCTGGTTCTTTCGGTGGCCATAGGTCAGATGTGGTCAGGCCAATCGATGAGCATATTTTGTCCACATCGCACCCGTTCCCCCTGTGACAGTGGAGCAATACCTTCCCATCGTCACCCTCCGCCACGGATAGGGAAGGATTCCTGTCATCGTCCCTGCAGGGGCATGAGGCCTCCCACCCCGCAGGGGTCGACCTGACACCGACGAGTCTGCTGAGGAGCGTTTGCGTGTGTTTATATTGAGCGCTAGCCATCGATATCTATCTTTGCCCTGTAGCTAGCACTTGTGCCGTTGGCATTCCTCATGCCGACACCAGGAAAAAATATCCTACCCTCACGGGAGAGATTGATTCCGCGCGCTGACCTCAACTTGGCCCTCTCCAGCTCCGTCATTCCCCCCCATATGCCTAGGGGTTCGTGACGCAAGGAGTATTCGAGACACTGGACTGAGTGCTCGCAGGTTGAACAGAACGATTTTGCTATCGCTATTCTTTTGTTTACCGCCGTGCGTTCCCGCTTGCTTGGCGACCTGCTGAATACAGGGAACCATATGTTTGGGTCTTCCCCGCTGCATCTCCCATTTTCTGGTGCTTCATCGAATTTGTCTCCCAAATTTCCCACCCATGCCGTAGATGCTTTACTCAGATATGCGGCGTATGTCGTTTTGCGAAAGAAAAACAGTTGCATAACTCACAACAACTTCCCCAGTCGCAATGCTCGAAACTATGTCCACTGCTTCCAGCGGAACAGAAAATCTCGCAGCTATTGATGCCCGTATCTGACTGATGCGCGACTCTACAGTCGGGTCATCGCCCTCGTCAAGTTGCTGCTGTTCATTTTTTCCCAGCGACGAAAGTTCAATTTGCATCCTTGCCGCCCTATAGCACCATGCGCACGCGAGGGTGGGGGTAGACGCTTTTCTTGGGCGTAATTCAACGTGACCGCAGCTAAGCCTGTGCTCGTGCTGATATTGACCCCATCGGCCCGTTCTTTTAACGGATACTATTTTCCGCCTTGGGGCTTTCCTGTGCTCCGTCGTCACGGGCGAAGTTTACTTTTTTTTAGGACCAAATATTCTTTTAAACCAGGAGAGCTTTTTTAGCGATGGGGGAGTAGAAAATGACACACTTACATTTACATCGCCGTTGCTGGTTTTTGTTGTCGAAAACTTTGGCATATCCATCTCGCTCAAAGCGTTGTGCATTTCTTTAACTTCTTTAATTACGGACTGAGGAATTTCAATGCCCGTAGCTGCCTCAATTTTGTTTTCGATTGAATCAATAAGGTTTTTATTTTTCTTAGCCGGTGCAGCCTTCTTAGCTGGTGCAGCCTTCTTGGCCGCCTGCTTTTTCACGGGGGCTTTGGGTGCTGCGGCTTTTTTGGCTACCTGCTTTTTCGCGGGTGCTTTTTTGGCCGTTGTCTTTTTGACTGTTTTTTTCTTAGTGTTGCTCATATCGCCAATATTAGTAGTAGAAGCGCGGCCCCAGGGGATGTCCTGAAATGTAGGAAAAATATACTAGAATTTTTTAAATGGACGGAAATTATGACAACATTTTTAGTAAAATAGCGCTGTCCGTAACGTCTGCCCAACTAGCAAAAGCCCTGTCCGTAACGGAATACGGGCTCGGCGAAGACCTAAATTTCAATTTTTTTGGCTGGGCGGACGGTCGTCTGTCTATCGTGGCTCAACTTCAGAGGGAATACATGAGAATGCCCCCGGCTGACAGACTGGCTCAATGCGGCTCCCTGTGCGTGGCGCTCCGTAAATTCTGGGGCGCAACGGACATAACAATGGTCGCGGAGGGGTTTTGCTCATTCGATAAAGAAAAAACTCATGAATTAGACCTAGCTAAAATATTTGCAGATGACAGTATTTCTGGAGTTCATGAGTGTGTGACAATATCTCACGCATCTCTCATAGATGGCGAGCCTCGTGTCGATGTTGTTGCAGTTCCGTACGTCTATGGCGAGGGAAGGAAAATTACATGGCTCGACATGCTTATTCACCCTGGCGGCGGGGAAAAAGTTATGAGAGAATACACATATCCCAAGATGCTTGGCATGGCCATTTCTCAGGATATAAATTCTGAAGAGTTACCACCCGAGGCCTTCGACGAGTTGATGATGGCGATGGTCAGGAACGGATTTTTCGTACAGGAAATGTAATACTGTATAATTATCCAATGAATTCCTTTTATAACACGCCGAATGATGGGGGGAACAGGAGGGTATTCCCCGACACAACAATCCTGAGCGGAGATAGAGGGCCATGTCCGATTTGCGGACACCCAACAGGGGACTGTCCCGGCTCAGAAGAGTCTGCACCGAAAATTATATTTGGTCTAGGAATAAGCGAAACATTAATGGAGTCGCAGATGATTCTCGTAGAAGAGGACATTTATGAAGAGCGACATATAAATCCATACGTTAAGGCAGATGTTCTTATCCACAGCAAGGGAAAGTATGTTCCCTTTTCTGAAGCACTTCGTCTTGGAATAGTCAAGAATCCAAAATCTCTATAAAAACTGAACGGTCAAACTTCCGGGGACACTGGACGGTTTCAGTATTTTCCAATGAGATACAATCGTATCTCTAAAGCCACCCACGGTCTCCAAAGGAAGAAATGATGCAGCTAGGAAGAGATTTTGTAGATTCATATTCCCTAAAAACACCCCCGTGGGGCTTTAACGGCTTGGGGGAAATAGTTTTTCTTCGCACATATAGCAGACGGAACGATAATGGAAATAATGAAACATGGACTGAAACGCTTGAGCGTGTGATAAATGGCGCTCTTGAAATTGGAGTCCCATTATCAGAGAAAGAAGCAGAGAAGCTGTTTGACCATTGCTTTAATCTCCGGTGCTCATTTTCCGGCCGTTCGCTATGGCAGCTTGGTACGCCTCTCGTTAACAAATTCAATGCAACATCGCTGAATAACTGCTACTTCACAAACATAGAAAAAATTGAGGACTTCGAAATGCTTTTCGATTATCTCATGCTCGGTGGCGGGGTTGGGTTTTCGGTAGAGCGCTCGAAAATTCACGAGCTCCCTAAAGTCAAGGCTGGCGTTGTGATTGCGCATGAGCGCACGAATGATGCAGATATTATTGTTCCAGATAGTCGAACCGGGTGGCGCCGACTCCTACATAGTGTTTTAAAGTCTTACTTTGATACTGGACGGTCTTTCACGTATTCCACGCTATTAATTAGAGAGTTTGGTGCTCCGCTAAAAACATTCGGGGGCACAGCTTCCGGTCCTGGTGCGTTGATTGAAGGAATTACTGACATCTGTAAAGTTCTAGATAATCGTATTGGCAAGAAATTGAGGTCTGTTGATGTTTTGGATATTTGCAACATTATTGGTCGCATTGTTGTTTCCGGCTCGTCAAGGCGGTCAGCGCAAATAGCGATGGGTGACCCCGATGACGTTCTTTTCCTTCGTGCAAAGAATTGGTCATCAGGGAACGTCCCCGCATGGAGGGCTAATTCCAATAACAGTATTTATGCAGACCATTTTGATGAAATAATGCCTGAACTATGGAAGGGGTATGATGGCTCGGGGGAACCATACGGTCTGCTAAATCGTCGCCTTGCGCGTACATATGGACGTCTAGGTGAAAAGAGGCAAGACAACACAGTAGACGGGTTCAACCCTTGCGCAGAAATAGGTCTTGCCGATGGTGAATCTTGCAACCTTGCAACAATTTTCTTGCCGAATATAGATTCGATTGAGCAGTTTCAGGAAATAAGCATTCTGCTGTATAAGGTCCAGAAGCAGATAACACGAATGAACTACCCGTATGAGAAGACAACCAATATTGTTAAGCAGAACGCACGACTGGGGCAGTCAGTAACTGGCATTCTTCAGGCATCAGAAGAACAGACTTCATGGCTAGATTCCGTTTATAGAAACCTTCGCGAATTTGATGAGAATTACTCAAAAGAAAATAATTTCCCCAAGTCTGTAAGGCTTACTACTGTTCAGCCGTCCGGAACTCTTTCGCTCTTGCCGGGCATAACTCCAGGGGTGCACCCAGCCTACGCTAGGTATTACATAAGAAGAGTTCGATTTGGTTCGGCTGACCCCCTGGTTGAGGCTTGCCGCAAGCGTGGATACAGGGTTCAGTGGGATATTGGTATTGACGGCCGCGAAGACCACACAAGGTACGTCGTCGAATTCCCGTGTGAGTCTCCAGCGAACGCGGTGCTCGCAGCAGAAATGACAGCAATTGAACAACTTGAGTGGGTTAAGATGATGCAGACCGTGTGGGCAGATAACGCCGTTTCTGTGACTGTTTACTACCGAAAAGAGGAGCTAACGGACATAAAAGAATGGCTTGAGAAGAACTACGACTCTTCCGTTAAATCTGTTTCTTTCCTTCTCCATTCAGAGCACAATTTTGCTCTTGCTCCATATGAGGAAATAACAAAAGATTCATACGAAAAGATGCTTGCTAAAGTCGACTTCTCCGTACCGCTTTACGTTTCTAAAGTCGGCGAAGATATCGATGCAGAGAACTGTGCTACAGGGGCATGCCCAATTAAGTAGGTTTACTTCTTAGTCCGAGTTACTGGTCCGCCCGTGACCCAGGCCCTACATGTCCTCTTGGATGCGCATTTAAAATCAAAAGCCTCGCAGTACCCAAGTTCACCCGCCGCGTCAATTGAATCCCAATCGTCCATTTTGTTCTCTTCGGTTAGGCCTGTTTTGATACAGTCCTTCATTTCTGGTGTGACTATAAAGACGGCGCAATTTCCGCATCTCTGCTTTCTTGCCTCATCAGCAGTGACATCCCATTCTGAGCCAATCTTCGCCCAGTATTCGTTATTTTCTTCTGATGGATTCAGGGGCCCATACATTGCTGTCTTGATTGCCTTACCTCTATTCTTGAGGTTTACGGCTATGTCGCGTGTGGCGGTGGGGCACTTGTCGCCCACTTTATACTCGATGCCGTCCTCCGCTGATTTATAACCCTCAACAACTCCGTCTGGAATTACAGCAAAACGGCACTTTCCTTCCGGCTCAACGGTATTTTGTATTATCCTGCACTGGCCGCCGCCCAAATAAAGAACACAGTTTGAGCATTTGACCCCGATTGAGGCTTTGGTGTTGCTCGATGCGGGCTTGTATCCAGCCCAGATTCCCTTGCCGTCTTCGTTGAATTTCCCGAATTTTTCGGCTATTCGCACTAGCGAATCTGCAAGCTCTCTCTCTTCAGGGGCAAGCGAATGATGTTCCGGTTTGCTGTCTGAAACAATGCGAATAGGCATGCCAGACATGAGCATTGCGAGTATGTTTTTCTCTTCCACTACGACCCTTTCTTCTTGAATTCTGCCCACGTTTTATCGCCAACACCGTAGTACTCGCGGGCAAATCCCGACTTAATGATGTCCTCGTTGAGGCACTTCACCTCTGGTCTGTAGATGTTTTCGTCTGTATATATTTTGGCCAGAATTCTTCCGTATTTGTCATTTTTGTCTGGGATTGTGTTGACATAAATCCACTTGTTCTGAGTAAGCCATTCCTCGGTGAACTTTTTCGCTTTCAAACCTAGTTCTTTCTCGGCAAGGTCTTTTGTCCTTGATTCTGGGGCATTCACGCCATAGAGCCGGACTCTGATTTTGTGGTGGATATTGAAGCCAAGGTCAATCATCAGGTCTATTGTGTCACCGTCAACAATCCCAAGCGTGGTCGCTCCATACCAAAATCTGCTACTCATAGGAACATTCTCCGCTTTTTGCGTTTCCTTTTCCTTCTGTTGGTTATGCTGCGACGCAAAAATGCACCTGCGACGTCAAACAGCCACTTTTCTTCTGTCGGTATTACCCACTCGCTACCTTCTGGGAATATCTTCTCAAAATCATCGTCGGATAGGCCGTCTATGAATTTTTGAGCCATATCTTCGTTGGACATTGAAATTGACTGAGGTTCCACATTGGGAGCGTCGTCTTTTTTACGTTTTTTTGTATTCTCATACCTGTCTAGAAGCCTTCTGCCTTTTGCTGCTAGACGAGCCGCATCCTCCGCGTTCTTGGGAACAGGTTCGCCCCACGCCGCAGCAGATAGCGCAAGCCGAGTGGCTCTGCCCTTATCGTCGACCATGGGGCCAGAAGGATTGGTAAAAAATCTTGTCAAAAAAGAACCCTTACGGCGCATTTTTTCCGGAGTATCTGCCGGTCCACGAACCCCCGGTTTCAGGTTTGCCCCTTGAGTCCTCTTAAAGTACGCCCTACCGGCCGCCGTGAGGCCACCTTTGGGGTCTTTTAAGCGAGGATTTCTCTTCGCTGCCTTTTCGTCAACCCAATCTATGAAGTCAGAGAGTTGTTTTTCGCTTAATTCCTCCACCTCATCCACGTAGTCGGCGTCCATTTCTTTTGCGCCTTCTCTGTACCCACCACCACGCTTTTTATATTCTCTTACAAGCCAGGCGTTTGCATAGGCCGATGGGTAAACATCGAACTTGGCTTTTGCTTCCGCCTTAACTCTCTCGTAAAGCGCCCTATTTGTTGGAATAGCGGCCTTCTCACCGAAATCCTCACCTCTGGCGTCTTTTTTCATTGTCGAGACATATATGGGCTTTTTCCCGTCCCTTTGCTGGGTGGACTCCGCTTTTCTTTTGCGCCTTACTGCTGAGGCAATCTCGGATGGCTTCATTTTTGCTGCTCGTGATGCTGGAACGCATTTGGGGTATTTACCCTTGCCGGCCTTATCTCTCCCACACGGCTCAAACCCACCGCCAGGCTTTGGCCTGGAAATGTCTACCCATTTCTCTTTAAACCACTGTTTCAGGGATTTTGAATCATAGGCATCAAGTCCATCCTCATCCCCAAAGAGAGCTTCATCAGAATAGTCTTCCCATATCTGCGGCATGGGGAAATCTGCAAAGAGTTCTTCCTCTTCCGTTTTAACGCGAACTGTAATCAACTTCAAGGATTCCAGCTCTTTTATTTCGCTATCTATATCATCCATCGAAGCGCTTCCTGCCTATGACCGTTAAGTGGTGTGCACGGGTAAAACATTATCCCATAAACATCAGTATAAATGTCCCATAAATGCGAAAGGCCCCACCTCCGCTTTTCAGCTTCGGTGGGGCTCTCGCTATTAATTATTTAGGCTCAGGCCCCAGGTGCCTCGTCGAACGTCACCTTAACGAAAGCCTCTGGGCGCTTGACGGCGAGTGCCAGTCTTTGCTCCGCGAGGATGACGATGGCGTTACGGACGAAGAAGTCCGAGTGCTGCTCTGAGATTCGGATGCTTGCCTGCTCGCGGTCGTACAGCTGAGCGCCGGTGCCGAAGGCGCCGACGAGAGCCGTGCCCTCGGTCATGGCCGGAGTGTCGACGATTGGCATACGCCAAACCTTCGGCTCGCCACCCAACGCGACCGAAACCGCGATGAGGTACTGGCCGTTGGCATCCTTGGCTAGCTCGATGTCTTCCCAGTCGTTCGGGTGAAGAACGATGCCGGTTGGCTCGTAGTACGCGAGGAACGACAGTGTCGCCGCGCGACGCAGAGCGTCAGCTTTCGTGTCTGCAACCGGAGTTGACGCACCGTCTGACCAGTCGTACTCCTGGATGCCTGAGGTCTGAAGAACACCAGTCAGGTTCTCGCCGGTGCCGCTGCCGTTGAGAATTTGCGAGTCCTCAAGGAGACGTAGACCGTACATCAGCTCGTTGTCGATGATTGAACGCAGCTGCGGTTCATCAGCCAGAACGTTGCGGTGTGCTGCCTCCCAGTGCGCAAGGGTGCGAACTGGAGCCTGCTCACCAACGAACTGGAACGACGACTGCGGCTTAAGTGCAAAAGCGGCGCCGGTTCTTTCAGCGACTGCGGCAGCATTGTTTGTGCCGCCCCCCGAAATGGTAGTGAAGCCGAGCTGACGGAAGTACTCGATAACCGCTGCGGTCGTGGTGCGAACTGGGAACAGGTCGCGAACACGCTTTGTGCGCATTGGAGGAGTAACCATCGGGTCACGCTGGATTGTGCCGAATGAACCAGGGGTGCCAGTCGGCAGTGCCGAGAAGACATCCTTGACGTTATAGCCGGTCAGCGAAACGCCAGCCTGCCACGGAGCGGACATGTTTGCGCCATTACGACCATTGTTCAGTGACTTGAACTCTGGTGAATCAAGGAACATCTCACCGATGGTCTTGATTTCGCGTGATGTGAGTTGCTGCATTTCGCTTTGCGCGGCAGCAAATGCACCGGAAACTGTCTCTTGTGGCTCTGCTGACCACGCAGTAACCTGCGACATGTCCTCAAGTCCAGAGATTAGGCTCTTGATTTCCTTGATGTCGGCCATGTTCTTGTCGAACGCTGACTTCTGCTCAGCAGAAACAACAACAGCGCCGTCTTCGATTCTGAAGGAGTCGGCGATTGCCTTGTTGTCTGACATTTTCTGACGGAGAGCTGCTTGGAGCTCATCGATTCTTGATTTGTCTTGCGACATTGTGTTTACCTCTTGTGAAGTGAGATGGGTGGATTTTTGCTTCGGCTTAGGTAAGCACCCAGCGCTGTTAGATAAACATAACAGAGATTTACACCTATTAGTGTAACTACTTAAATTTACAACTTTTGTGTGTAAATCTTTTAGCGATTTTTTTTCTTACGCTTATCTAGTTCTCGCGAGACTATTGTTCTCACGGAACGCTCAAATTCCGCCACTCTTCCCCTCCTGCCCAACGAAGTTGAGCCTGCGACACGGGCATAGTCGCTCATGTTGCTGCATGGCATCCATACTGCTCTGCCTGTTTTGGATATTCTTCTGCTTATCCCTATACACCCAAGCTGTCTCGAGCGGAATTTAGCCGACTCCGGGTCCACAAATACGTCTGGGTCGTTGTCTCTAACATATTCCGGCCCCTTGCGAGATTCCGCCTTGCTGACAAGGCCCCCGGAAACAAGGCCCCCGCCGGGAAGCGTGTCAATTGATATTGGACCCCTTTCCTCAAGGTTCTCCCAGTCGTCACCTCTTCTTCTTGCTTTTTTGCCTCTTCTGAATCTTTTTGGTTTTTCGGATTTTCCGCCGTATCCCGAGTCCTTGTTTTCCTTGAAAGTCTCGTCAGACTCAGCAGCGTTAGAAATTTTCTGTAATTCCTCATGAGAAGAGCACGGCACCCAGTTTCCATTTTTGTCCTGATGAATTCCAGAACATCCGAGTATTTCGGCCATTCTGATTGCTTCCTTTTTAGCTAAATCGCCAGAAAGGACTCTTTTCTTCTTGTTCTTATCCCTGGCCATTTCTGCCCCTACGTCTGGAGTATTCGATTTTTGATTCAAAGATTCTCGCCTGTATCGATTTTCCCTGTCCGACGACGTAATCGACACCTATGAGACTTTTTACCCTTCGATTTATGCGGCTATTTGTTGAGTATGGGACTGGCAGGTAATTCTTTGATGCGAGCCCCATTCTTCTTGCAGAAGACCGACCAACCGATGTCTCTATTCTCTCTCCTTCATATCCATAGCCAGCATCGTTTGGTAAAACAGAAGGCCTATTTGTTATGGGGTCGAAGAACACATGCGACGCTTTCATGTGTGACAATGCTGAAATTTGCTTGCTATGAGTGATAAATAGCGTAGTTCTATAATCGAGGCTGCCCTGCGAGAATCCATGACTATTCCTTTTGAAGTTCACCGATTTCTCGTTCGCTGTAATGTTCGTCATTTTTCTACCAACATACACATATGTGGGACTTAGCATTTCTCTAATTTCCGAAAGGGGAAAAAAATCATCGCCGGCAATCATGGATGAGACTTTTTCTTGAGCTTTCGCCGTTAGCGGTCCATATGGAGTCTTTACCATTCCCTCCGGAACAAAAGAGTAACCATAGGAAAAATATGTCTCTTTAGCTCTATCTGTTATCGCAAGTATTGATTCATCGTTTGGTGACGACTTAATCATTACTGCGAATGGCGACGATGTTATCGGGTCATAAATAAGTGAGAAAAGTTTCATAATTTATCCTCGCAAATAATCAATAATTGAGCGCTTGCTCGAGGTCAATAAATCGAGTCTTATAGCGTATATTTTTCCGATTATCTCAAGATGCTGTTTCTCCCCGTCCGATAGGCCCCCGATATTTAGTTTTCTCCTTAGTTCTCTTACTTCAAACTCTCTTGCTCTCCTGATGAGCGAATCAAGGAATTTTCTGAAGACTATTTGTTGCTCTATTTTTAGTTCTTTATAGTATTTAGAGTAGTCAACTGTGCCCTCTACGCCATAAAGACCAGCTATTCCTAGCTTCATGCGTTTTGTAATTTCTATTTTGCTTAAGTCAACGAGACCGGAAGTGAAGTTCTGCGCAAGGACCGGTACTTCGCCGTCCATTGTTGTTACTCCATAAACTGAAGTCATCGGCCTGCCGCGCTGGTCTGTAAGAATGTCAGAAATCATCATTCTTGCTACGTCTTGCGGTTTAAAATCTGACATTTTTGCATTTGGGTTGAATGTTGCCCCAGGTATAGATGTTTCTATATCTTCTCTTAGGTACTGCCTCCTGTCACCAGCCTTACCAACAAAAAGAACATCTGGAGACTCGAGTCCAAGATGCTGCTGTACGTCTGAAGCAAAACGCTCAGCAAGGTGCTGGAATTTATAGTCAGGTCTTGTATAGAAAACGTACTTTCTATTGCCTACCACTACAACTGTTTGCTTCGCATCTATTCGCTGTTTAGCTATGGTGTCTGATTTAGCGAGAACAGTTCCCAGTATTGAAGAATCAATATCCGATAGGGAGCCGCCATTTGCTACATGCTCAAGCGCTTCATCAACAGATTTTATTTTTGAACCGGCAGCCCTCGCACTATCTGTATCTTTCGTTGACTCAAAGTTGGGAGCCTTTTTGGGAGACTTCATCCTGGACATATCAAATGCGTATTTTGTCCAATTTGGCTTGCCGTTTATTATTTCGTTTGGATTTTTTATTCCGACGAACTTTTCAGAATAGGAAATACCGTCGCCCATTTCATCAGCAACATACTTGAGGCGTGCTGCTGGGTCTTTGCTATTAATCATGCGTTCGGCAACCTTGATTGTTTTGCCCAGTTTTCTTCTTTCCCCAACAGTCAATTCACGGGCTTTAGATAGGGAAATTACAGAACCCCCGGGCATTACATACATCACTGAACTAATCCCAGTGTTGGATAGGAGCCCCATTTCGTCGTTGCCAAAATCCTTGGCGGAAAAGGCAGATAGGAGATAGGTAGCCCCCTCCATATCCCTGTTGTCCGGGACGGAGCGAAGAACTCTTGCTGGCACTACTGGCTCAAGAACAAAACCATCTCTTCTAACCATTCTTGCGGCTCGAGACCTATGGTTAGATAGACCTTCTACCATCTCTTTTATACGGGCGAGCGCCGCTTTTTGGTTATAGGCAGAAACTTTAGGAATAACCGTATTAGGGTCGCGTGAAACTATTATGTTCCCTGGAGATGGAGCGCCCCCCAATATTTCACCAGTGACTCCCGGCATTGCTGCAGGGCCACGAATTGCTCTCCTGACCGCAGATAACGCCAACCCCAATGGTGAAGGTATGTCAAATAGCTTTGCGCCGCATGTTGAAAGTCTTGAGTCGGTAAACCTTCCACCGTACTGATATCCCTCGGGACATCTGTACCCCCTATTGCGGCCAGGAACAGTTCCCCCTCCACCACCACCAGGTAGTCCTGGGGTGATTGTTCTCCACACTGCGGAGCGGATTGGTGAACGAATTGGGCTAACGTCGCCCGGAATTATTGTGGAGACAATAGAGCGGCCAACCTGCCGCGCTGTAATTTTCGTCTCTATCCCAGACTCTGCGGTAATAGTTTTTCTGGAGTACGAACGCATTGAGCTAGACCGGTTAACGGAAGCCTTATATTCGACTACTGACTTATTCGACGAGGCAACGTCCTTAAAAACGTTAAGTGCCTTTTTCGAAAGGTCAGCGACTATAAATCTTGTTATAGTTGCAGGCTTTTCTCCGCAACATTCCGAGAAGTCCTCATTTTTCATCGCAGCAGTCTTCAATCATTTCGTAATCGAATGGCAGAATTTTAAATTCGCCGTTGTCTAATTCTGCCTCAATTTCCCAGTTAGAAACATCGCGTAGTTCTTTCACAAATACCGGTTCAAGTTCCACAAAGTCAAGAAGAACAGAAATGGCATGCTTAAAATCCGCCTCTGTTACAACGTAATTTTGCATTTCGTCGCTCTTGTATTCGTAGAAGTCGGAAAAGAACATCTCCTCCCCGAATGCGTCCTTCTTTTTGCCGCCCCTGAGCTTCCTTAGACGGGCATTAAACTGGGCATTACCCCAGTTCCTCTTCCTTAGTTTGCCTTTACAATTCTTCATCCCCGGGTGGTGACAGCCCTCATTTGGCCAAAGTCCAGTTGTTTCGTGGTGGAGCCAGGCGCAAATTCTTTCTAGTGGATATAGTTCAGGATGGTTCGCGAGAATGACCCTGCACCTGCGGAACCCGCCAGGTTTTCTCATGATTGGTCTCCAATAGCGGAGAAGTCTCTCTAGATTCCCACGGCGAGGACCGTAGCCCCTCAGAATGTCGCCGGTTATGAGCTCCTGCGGGATGAAATCTGGGAGCACCCCTTCGCCGGGTGCCTTTTTCTCAAATTCTATTGACATTTAGTCCCGCCTCATATTTTCCGAGCGTAAAACTTCTGATTTAATCATTTTAGACGATATTAGTCTGTCATTAACGAGAACACGGATATTCCCGTTGGCAAAGTCTGCGGCCTTTTTGTCTATGACGGCTTTTCTTTTTTGCGACTTGCCGTCTGATACGACTACCCCTTCAAGCATCTCTTTTGGTATGTCTTCTATTTTGAGGACAAACACCTCTTTCCACATCGCGCGTTTCCTTGGGTCAGAATCACCATCCCAGAAGAACTTATGAAAAGGGGAGGAAGAGATTTTGGTTATCCCCGATGTCTTCGATAGGTAAGAAAATACGTTTACATCCTTACTCTTGCCGTCCCTGCCGACGAGGGAGCCATCCTTTTCTCCTGGACTAGTGCCGACTATGTAGTAGAGCTTTGAATCACCGACATAAGCGACTAAAACTTTGTTCATTTCTTAGCCCCTTCTGGTTTTTTTACTTTGCCTTCAAAGCCAAACCCCTTGGATATGGAGCTTTTAATCATGTCGTCAATCTCCTTGACTATCAAGGACTTGATGATTGTCTCTACGTCGTCTGACGGTCTAGCCATTTTGTCGTAGTTTCTAGGGTCCTCTATATTTCTACCCTCCGGGTGCGAAAACTTGATATAGCCAATTCCAGACTTTTCATACTTTTTCCGTACGTTTCTGGCTGTTCTATATTCACGCAACTTCTGCATAGAAGGGGTGTTTATTGGACCCTTTTCGGTTATGGCCGAAACTATGAGTGATGGCTCTATTGATGGGGCTAGACGCTTTGCCCTGTCCATGAACAACTTGTCATTAGCGAAATCTGATATGTCCAATGATTCCGCTATTTGAGAAACTTTCGTATAGGGGAAGTGTATTCCCTGAACGTCTTCTTTAAGGAAGCCGCCAAGTATTTGTGCTTCGTAGGTTTCATGCGCTCTGTCTTTAGATGGGTCATCTTTGCCTACCGGTGGCATTCTTCCCTCTTTGTCGGGGAGGGCATTTAGACCAGAGAAGTCATCGTCGATAGACGCCTTTAGCAGTCCGATAATTGTTCTAGCCATATTCTTCTTAGAGTCTGCGCCATCGTCATGTATTAGGGCGTCGAGTATTTCTTCAGAATCTTCCGAACGCATCGCCACTGGTCTTCCGCCAGTTTCCATGCTGTCGCCGCGCATGTAGGCTGTTCTTCCAGAAATTTCTGGCTTCAGTATTACTTCTATTTCGCCCTGAAGCGTGACTTCACCATTTGGTGAAATATCCCCCTCTTCTATTGGGGCAGTACTCCACGGATTGGTGTCTCTTTTTGCGTTCGACTCAACTTTTTTGTCGTTTGACTTATTGCGCACATAGCCGATAACTGGTCTTAGTTCGTCTGGGGCCCCATCCGGTATGCCGAGTCTTGACTCGTATCTCTTCCTTATGTACTCAGTCATCTTTGTTACCAGTGAACGATGTCCTTTTGGCCACCATTCCTTTCCTTTTGCGAATTTCTTTTTTGGGATTCTTGAATGCTGTTCTTCTGTCAAGTCTCCGTGAAGAAGCCCCCGACGGCTCTGAAGACACTGTGAATGGATTCCAGTCGCCAAATGGAACGTCTTCTGGGGTTGATGGTATTTTGTTATCCATCAGAAATCAATCCCCCCTCTTGTGTTCTCTGTTATATCTGCCGGCTTTGCTGACGTCCATCTATCACCATCAGCAATTCTTATGGAGCCGTTCGGGCTTATCCGGGAAATTTCCTCTAGGGAAATATAAAGAGGGTAGCCATTATCGAACGTAACCCCCTCGTACATTGAAGAGACACTCGCACCATTGTGTATCCCGGAGGTTGCCCCAAGCTCAGCTGCGATGTCATTAAGCGCTTTAGCGGCTCCACGAGTATTTGTTTCTAGCCTTCCCGGCTCTATGGGGTGCTTCATCCCCATCTCAACGAGAGCATCGTCAACTATTTTCTGGTCGCCATTGTCTCCATTTGTTTTAACTATTTTAAATTTTCCTTTTGGAACCTTAAGACCGGAACCAGGCGGTGGGACCATCCACGAATCTATTGGATATAGGTTTTCAAGAGAGTCTGGATTTGAATCAATCATTTCCGTCATTGGAACGATGATTACCGTAGAAGCTCCACCCGTTCTTTCTTCGTGTCCACCTACATAATGATTTACCGCAAAGTGAATAGTTCCTCTGTGGTGCTCGCCAGGGGTGCCGTCCACCTTCTTTAGCTCATGGTCGCCGAGCGGACGAATTATTACATTTCCGGCTTCGTCTTCTTCTGGTTCAAACTTTGCTGGTACGGCATGTACGAAAAATAGGTCTTCTTTCTTTGCTCCAAAAGCTCTAGCGCTTGACGCCTGGTCTGAGAAGCGAGAAAGTTGGAATTCTTTTTGTTCCCCTTTCATTCTCGCTATTATTTTTTCACCAGCTTCTGATAGTTCATCCAATTCTTTTGCTGCGTCGCTGTCTCCTCGCGATGCCGCATATAGGAGGGCGTCTACGTATGTTGGTTCGGTATTTTTATCCCCATACTCTCTGTGATATGCCCTTGCAGTAATCCATTTTCTAGCCATATCGCGACCTTCTTTTGTCGTTCTGTCTAAACCACTTATGGCATATGGGTTTATCGGTAATCTTTCCACATCATCAGCAATACCCTCCTTGGGGCCACCAAATGAAACTTTTTGACCGTCTATTGTGTGTACCGGGTAGGAAAATCTTTTCTGAGTTCTAATGCCATAAACATCATCAGTTGTATCGCTAAGAACTGGTGTCGTTAGAGTTTCTGTTTCTTTGTTTACAGAACCATTTTTAACCTTGCGCCTAGTTGCCCCAGATGAGAATCTTGAACTATCTGATGGGGGTAAACCAAACGGGTCATCTATTACGTCGCCAACTGTGAAGGCGGTTTCTGGTGAATCAAGAGCCTCTATGTCTGCCACCGAGCGGTCGCCCTTGGCCCTCCTGCTCAATCTGCCAACAACACTTCTGGTTTTGTCGCGCGCCGCACTGGCGGCATCCCGCGCTTTATCTCCAGCTGCACCAGCAACTTCTTTGGCTTTCTCTCCAGCAGCCCTAACGGAGTCACTTTCGGCTAGCTCTTTGGCTTTCTCTGTTGCCCTCTTTAGGCTGTCGACCGCAGCATCAACAGCCCTATCCGGCAGTCCATCTGGAGCAATTCTGCCTATCTTTGAAAGAACAGAATCAGCTTGAGCTCTAGTGATTTTTCCGTTCTCTACAAGCTTGTCTAGCGTTCTTTCCGCTACTTCTCTGCCACCTCGTCTTGCTAGTTCTATGGCCAAACCAGTAAGAGCTGCTTGTGGCCCATATCTCAGGTTTAGGGTTGTATCAAGAATTATCTCAGCAACATCGCGCTCTTCCTCGCTAAGGTCGAATCTCTCTATGACCTTGCTGATGGCTGCGTCTTTTGCTCTCTTCTTTAGTCCGCCCTTTAGCACAACTCCGGCTATATCTGGGCGTGATTTTCCTCCAGAACTAAATCTTGATTCTCTTCCATATCTACCATTATCAACAAATGCGTCAAGCTCTTCTGTACGCATCCTGACTCTCGGTCTTGAGTCAATCTGGGAATGGAACCTCTTGGCAGCCGTATTTAGAATTTCAGAAATTTCTTCATCGGAAGAATTTTTAATCAAATCGAGAACTACTGGGTCTATTCCGCCGGAGTTAAGGCCGAGCTCTTCTTCTGCTCCCGGAACCCTGTCTAGCATGTCTCTCAAAGAAGCCAGGACGCTGTTTCTTTGTTCATGCATCATTCCTATTCTTTCGGTCCGGCTTTGAGGCATGCCAAAAATTTCATCTAGCTCGTCAGTTCTTGATGACTTTTTCGCCCTGTTTAACACTTCGCCGGAAGGAGCAGAGCCCCATTTTTTCCCGGATGACATTCTGTCCCCGCCACCCATATATGGCTTAATCTCTGGGATGTTGTCCCAGTCAATCAGATAACCGCGAGAAGGACCTTCGTATGGGTCCGAATAGTTATTGTTCTTTATCATGCTGCGTATGTCCAAAAAGTCATGCAGCGAAGATGCAAGTCTACTCATTGACTGCTTTTGGTTTAGTGATATTTCTCCGCTTCTCGACCTCTTGTCCCCAGTGATACCATCAGCAATTTTTTTGACATCATCTATCAGTTCGCTTAACTGTTCATCAGTAAGGTCCGATAATTGGTCCGTACCAAACTTTTCCCTCATCAACGAGGTGACTTTTCTTGCGGAAGAACTGTAATTTGTGTATCTTGTGCCGTCTAGTTGTTCCTGTATTCTTTGCAGTTCATCTCTAGCAACAGAGCCAGGGCCCGGAAATCTATCTCTCTTACCGGCTTCGACAACTCTATTAATCGCTGCCGTTGAATTTCTTCTTTCCCTGCCATATGAAGGCCTGTTCTTTGGCTTTGGAGTTTCCGGTTTTGGTTTTGGTTTACCAAAATCTTCCCACGAAAACGGCTTTTCTTCACCAGCAGAACCCCCGCCGCCAGATGGGTTGCTGGGCTTCGGCTTTGGTTTATCTGGAGATGGGTCTGAATCTGAAGGCTCATCAGGAAAATCGAATATATCCAATACGGAATCGTTGTCGTCTTCTATGCGTGTCTTTTCTGGCTCGGCAACTCTTGGTTCTGAGTACCGCCCTTCTTCACGCCGCTTGTTGATGTGCTTATCAACGACTCTCTTTATCTTCTTTTCTGCGCCCTTGCGTTGCGCCCAATCCTTAGTATCAGGACTTCCATCTCCAGGGGCTACGCTCTTAACTAGGTCGTCCAGGGCTGCTTCTGTATCTTTCTGAGAAACTACCTCTAGAACAATGGTGCCGTCTTCTCTTATTTCTGCAACACGGACATCTCCACTTGGAAGGACTATCCTTTGTATCCCGTCGTCCTTTTCCTTATCAAATGACCAGTCAGGATAAATGCCCTTGCTTCCCTCCGGTACGCGAATTACTACCTTTCCAGGGCCAACTGGATTAGACGACGTAGGAACTCGGCCAGTCAACAGGCTGTGCTCTAGCTCAGTTAATTCTCCCCTGAGTATTTCCTGAATTATCTCATCAGGTATTCCTTCTGTTGCCTCTATTTCTATGGTCTCGGAAAGTGATGATTTATCCATCAACTCCAGGAACGGAATCAATATATTTTCTAGCTGCTGCTCAAGGTCTGCTATGTATCTATTCTTTGGGTCATCTTTAATTCCGAGCTTTTGCGCTCTTCTGCGTCTTCTGGCTATGGCAGCAATTGCCCCCATGACAGTTTCTGGGTCTAGGAGTTTCCCGGTGTCGTTTTCAGCGTCGCCCATCTCAACGAGAGCATCCCTTTCGGCGGCAGTTGCCTGCTCGAGAAGTTTTTCTCTTTCGCTTATTGCATGAGTGCGCGCACCATTTTTCCCATTATGGGAGTCAAATTTCTTTGCTGGCTTTTTCTTCTTTGGCCCTGTTCCGGAAAAACCACCACTTTCATCTCCACCGATAGTTTCTGGCTTTGATTTTTCCTTGAGTTTTCCCTTTAGCTCTTTTACAGCATCCTCTCTGTCAACTGAGTCAACTCCGGATGTTCTTCTCTTTATGTACTCGTCCCTATATATTCCTGCCATTTTCTTTAGGACATCGCGCTCTTCGGTAGACAAGCCTTCCGCTTTCCTAGAAAGCTCAGCGTCTACGAATGCATTGACCAGGTCGTCCATGGACATAGACGAGGCATCGGTCCTGATGGTCTCCATGAAAACTGCCTCTGCGCGCTCTTTAACCTTGTCAGGAGGAAGAGTTCCCCTATCTGCCATCTTGTCGGCAAGAAGCTCTTCGAGCCTTTCCATTGCCTCACGTGATGGCAAGACGGTAAACCTCTTGGCCCAAGCCTTTGTCAGTTCGTGAATCATTCTTATTGCGGCGTCTCTATCCGCTACCTCGCGCCACAGTGAGTCTGCAGTCTCGTCAGACCCTTCAAGCGCCTCATCCATCACATTGAGGTCTTCGTTCAGAGTGAGAAGCATGTCGATAATGTCGTCTTCTGACATCGTTTTTGCACGCTCTTTTAGACGCTTTATCTCGTCATTCTTGGCCTCTATATAGCGCTCTTTTACTCTTTCAGCCCTATCTCTAGCTATTCTGCTACCGGCGTCATAATAGGAATCAGCCACCGCTCTAATGGCATCAGCGTCAGATGCGGCCCTATCTGAGAAAGTTTTTCCATAGGCGAAGTCGTCCATGTACTCAAGTGCGGCGTCTACGTCATCTCCAAAAATAAGACCAAGGCTTCTGAGAGCCCATAGCTCCGCGCCTATCTCCATCGAGCGGCTTGACGTGCCTTCTGGGTTTGCTTCCCATATATATCTTCCAGCCAGGAAGGAGACTGCTTCACCCCTGGTCTGGAGGCCCTTAATTGCGTCGAGAGGAACGCTTGTCTCCCCCCGCATTATTTTGAGTATATCTCCGGCCGTGAGCTTTGACGGGTCGGTTATTTCCCTTCTTCCAATCTTGATGCTTCCACCAGTAGCAAGCATGTTCTTAACGTATTCGTGAAGTGCTTTGGCTTGTATTGAGTGCGCTATTTCGTGCTTCATCGTATGGCGACCTATGCCAGAAGGCCCCTCAACCATGCATGCCATATTGGTGGCAAAAGCATTTGAGTTAACTAAAAAGTCGTGCAGATGTGCAACTCTCTCTGCTTCAGTTTTTCCACCTTCTGCATATATTCTTAAGCGCTCATTCGTTTTAAGATTGGGCATTTCGCTTTCTTGTCTGCCCATCATGTGGGTTATATCTAGGTCTATGTTCCCTAAAAGCTTTTCTCCGCCAACTATTCCTCCTATAGAGAAAGCTCCGTCGTCCTCATCTCTACCATTGACATAACTGATGGAGTCAATTACGTCCTTTATGTGCTCCGGGTTTTTGATTACCTCGTCTATGAACGCCTCGAGTGAGGCTCTTTCTGTCTCGTAATACCTAGCTATGTCACCCTTAACAAGAATCTCTTTATCCTCTCTTGACAAGGACTTGTATGTTGGGTCAGCTTCCAGTCGAGCCCTGATTCTTGCCTCGACAATGTCGGGAGTATCTCTGTTTTTTAGTCTTGTATTAATGACCCCATTTTCTCGGAGTTTGTCGATTGTCTCTACGAGGTCTGCGTTTGTTGCTCTTTTGGCATCAGAGGAATCTATTCCTAGCCTTTCCTGGAGCTCCCTTACTCTTTCGCCTTGACGTCTAAACTCCTCCTCGGCTCGAACCATTGCATTGACGAACCAGCGCTCGCCCTCTGCAACCCCGCCCTTGTCGCGGTACTTTCTGTACTCGCCGAAACCCATTCGCTTGCCGTTTTCGTCATACCACGAAACTCTGCCGAATCTGCTGTTATCGAAGTCAAATATAAAATTGGCAATTCTCTTTTGGAGACTTTTTGCGCTTCTTCTTTCTTCACCCTCTGGCGCGGCTTCCCTAGCTAGTTCAACAAGTTTGCCAACAAGCTTCGGGAGGCTCACGCCGAAGCAGTTAGAACCGTTTGCGTCAGTAAATTGGTTAGCGGCTGGAGTGCCCGGAGGACATCTCATTTTACCTAATTCGTCAAAGACCACACCTATACCCTGCGCAACTCTGCCAATGAGGCTATTCCCGCGAGCGATTTTGCCTATCGAGTCACCAAGACTTTTACCTTCGATGCCATCGAGGTCTGGATTTCTGTCTCTATCTAGTTCCCTATTGAAGTACAGTGGGTCCATCAGTTTCTCTGAACCCTCTATTTTTTCTCCGTTTCTTGGATTTATTTGATACTTCTCCATGCGAATAAGCGGAGATTCTGCAAGCTTTCGCTTCATTTCCTCCACGGAAACTGGTTTAGATTTTGGCAGAAAGCCGAAGTTGGGCTCCATCTTCGCTGAATTCCTTGATTCAAATGATGGAAATAAACGAAGAACTTTTCCCGGGCCAGCAGTTTCGTTAGGCATCAACCTGTAACCGTCGACCTCATGCTTCATTCCCGGCGGCCCCCCCTTATTCTCCCGCTTCTTATCGTCAGTTTGGCCGGGCAGGGCCATACCACCAGCCATAGCAGCCTTGACTGCATAGTCCGGGTCAAGAGTGAGTGTTTTTGAAGAGGCACCAATCGAGAGTCTGAACGATTGAGCAGACTCTATAAAGTTTTTTCTTCCTGCAAGTGGAGATACAAAACGTGGAGAAACAAGTGTTCTCGTCTTGTGCGTAAACGTACCCGCCATTTGGGGTCCGCTTTCTTTAGTTGATTTCTGTTTCGGCCTGAAGAAGCTCGAACTCAATTAGCGATGCCATTAGCTCTGCGTCAACTTCAGAGGACTTCTTCTCAGAGTCTCCGCCCATCACCCAGTTTGTAGGAATCAGGCTTTCTTTGCCCATTTCCTTAGCTCTCTTCATGATGTGGCGCTTGGTTGCTTCTTTATCTTTGGCTCGACCAAACGCCTGGATTGCATTCTTGAGGTCTTCCTCACCCGCTATTGGGTAGGAACCATCCGGCATTGCCGTGCCCTCTTTGGCCATCGCCTGTCTCTTATCATCGCTAAATGCGCGCTTCAAAGCAATTTCGGCAGCCTCTGCTTCAATTTCCTCAGCCTCATCCATCTCGTACTTGTCATATCCAAGCAATTCGCCGTCCAGTGAAACGAAAACGTCATATGATTTGCCATCAAAGCCGTCAACCTCTACTGCAAACGCATCTATTCCCTCGAATGAATCTCCCTCAACCGCAATTACGTGACCGTCAATCGCCTTTACGGCAATATCAGCAGCCTCAAACATAGTAATTACTCTCAGGTCATCAAGTGCTGACTTGATACTAAGGGTGTCCTCAAGTTTATGGAAGCCCAGTAGCTCCCCGGTCGAAGCCTCGTAGAAAACCTCGTATGTCTTGCCCGACTTCTTTTGAACATCAACGACAAATAAATCGTTAAGAACTGAATAGCCAGAAGCCACGGTTACGCCGTCAATAATCTCTTCGGCCATTCCCTCGGCGTGAATAAGACCAGGCATACCTTTTTCTGAAGCGCAACCGCCCTCACAGTTGTCACACACGGGAATATGTCCCGCATATGCCTTTCTGTCAAGAGCGCAAAGATATCCGGAGGAGCCAATATCGGCTGATTTGATGCCCATTGTCTGTAGGCGGCGCTTATACGCACGGTCCATAGCGCCTTTCATATCCTCTTCGTCTTCGTCTTCGTCTTCGTCTTCCTCTTCATCTTCGTCGTACTGCATGTCCTCTTCGTCGTCCATGGCATCTTCGTCCATGTCATCCTCCGACATGTCCTCTTCGTTCATTTCTTTCTTGGACATTTCCTCTTCCATGTCCTCTTCCTCGTCCTCCATGTCGGGAGCCCAAGGCTTCTTGCCATATTTCTTTACATACCTATCAAAGCCGTACTTCTTGTAGTAGGAGTACTTTTCCTCGTTCATCGACTCCTCGTCTTCAGAGTCGTCTTCCTCTTCCATTACGTCTTCCGACATATCTCCGTCGGTACGCATCCCCTTGGCGGGTTTCCGACGAAGTTTGGACGGAGGGTTATACGAACCCATCATTTTTTCCTCTTCGGAGTCCATTTCTTCGTCTTCCTCGTTCTCGGGCAACTCCTCTTCAGATGCTTTCTCGTCTTGTGCTTCCTCGTCCTCTGGCATCTCTTCATCTACTGGTACAATTTTGGCCTGAACAGGAATAGCGCCGCATTTACCGCATATTTTCGAGTCGGCCTCGAAGCCGCAGGCAGAGACGTCGGCACCCTTCGCGCACTTAAGTACATTCCCGTCGACGTCAACACTGAGAGTGTTCTGCATTTCTTTGTCCATAAAAGACGGTCTCCTATATTGTCACTGCCGTAAAATTATACTCTAAACTATCATTCGAGTATGTATTGCGGCATATATCCGCTAATGTCAAATACCTTTTTGCTTTGAGAATGTCTCTAGAAGTTCAATTGTTTTTGAAATTCTGTTAATAACCTTAGTTGATAGGGGTCCCCCTGGGGCGGTGCTTTTAATGGCCGCTTCCACCTCCATGCGTAGGTATGCGGGAAGAATGCCTGCAACCTGGAGCAGTGATTCTCTCCCAATGTCGTCAGACATTCCGACCCATGCGCTCTTCGTCCCGTCAACATCATCAAGCGTTTCTTCGGCTACTTCGGCACCCTCAAGCACTTCCCTCATCTTTTCGATGAGAAGCTTCGACGCCTTTTGGGCCTCTCTTGCTGCTTCTTGTAGGGCCTTTGGCTCCTCGCGCAAAACCTTTAGCCAGTTGGCCAGGTAGTGAGCGTGGTCTTCTCGTGGCTCTGCAGCCATGCCGAAATTGGCCATCAAGAAAGCCGAGCCAAGCTCTGCAACCAATTCCTCCCGAGCGTATGCAGGGGTGCCGAAGCGGTTCATGTTTGGCCTATCAAGTCTGGAGGAGTGTCCAGTCCAGTGAACAAGCTCATGGCCAAGGGTCGCGTAGTAGCCCTCTGGGGTCTTGAAGTAAGCAAACGGCGGCATAACTATCTTATCGTTTGACGGGCTGTAGTAAGCACGTGAGCCATCTCCGGTTTCTATGTCTGCACCGACTATGGCGAATGCTTTTTCGGCCCTCTCCACTCTGGCTGCCTCATCAAGAAGGTCTTTGGGCTTGTCGTCGTAATCTTCTGGATTTATTCCCTCCACCTGGGCAACGTTGAACACGGTATATGCGCTCCAGTTGACAAGCTTTGTCTCTTCTTTACCTGTGTCTGGGTCCTTAACCTTCTTGAAAACTGGCTTCAGGAGTGTCTGGCCCTTTTCGTTCTTCATTACATTTCCACCCACGCTCTGCCACTGCTTGTATGTAGCCCAGCGGTGTGTTGAGTAACCCTTTTCATCAGCAGCAAGCAACAGGACAAATGGGTTCATACCAGAGAAAACGTGGCCGCTGATTGCGTTCTTCGGCATGGCCCCAGTTCGATGCCATGGGAATTCCCACTTGTCCCCGCCCGATGCCTGAATCTTTTCAATCTGCTCTACAAGCTTCGCTGTCAGGTTCTCGTACCATTCGTCAGCCTTGCCAGAAGACAGGCGCGTTCCGTTTGGAAGGTTCATGTCCATCTTGCTGACCGGCTTGTATTTAGGTAGACCGCCTTCTTCGGCTCGGCCCATGGCCATTTCAATGCCTATCAGCTTCGACGACAGGGAGTTGGCGCCGCTTGATAGGCGCGGCTTGTCGCCGCCCTTCTTTGGCCTGTCAAACCCTGGATTTTCGTCAACCAAGGCAAGCGCTTCATCGCGAAGTTTTGCCATGTTTGTTCTGTTGCTACCTATGGTAGCCTGATACTTGTCATCAATTGATGTCGTAAGTTTATTTATCTTTTCGTCAAGTCTGTCTATCAAGTTTCTTGCGTCATCTTCGCCATACTTGTCGATTGTCTCTTTGCGATACTTACGTAGCTCAGATACCTCGTCGAGCATGTCTGTCATTTCGCGCAGACCGCTTTCTAGCTTGTCACCCTCGTCCTCGAACTGCTTAACTATCCCGTCGATGTATTCATCTAGGTCGTTAACTAGGTCTGTCAGTTTTTCTGCATCTTTTGGACTTATGCCTTGCTCCGTCAGGAGAGGCTCTATATCGTAGGAGACCTGTGTTCTATCGTTAACAACGCTTGGGAACATGTCTGCTATGTGCTGACGAAGAGTTATGGCTCTAGTGAGATTATCTACTTGCTCTCTGCCGACCGTTTCTGCATTTGCAGAAGTTATTGCAACAGCGCCAAGTCGAGGACCGCGAATCGCATCTTCAATATCTGCAGACATTGCATCTTTGTCGATTCCTCCGCCAGGTGTTCTGTACGTTGGTCTAGCCGCCGAGGAGAATCTCATTTCAGCAGTGTCATTTGCAGCACTGGTTAGCCTATTCCCCTTAGGCTTGGCAACGAATCTCTGTCCCTTTTGCGTAGATGGTTTTCCGCTGCTCATTCTTATCTTTGATTCACCGAATGCATCGATGTAACCTCTATCGTTCTTGGGGAATATATCGTCAATCGTAAACCGAGCAGAAGAGCCCTCTGATTCAGCCATTGCATTTAGGCCGTCAACAAGTTCTGACAGTTCCGTTTCCCCAATAAGGTCTAGTTTGCTTAGGTTAAACGTTTTTGGAATTGCACCGTCAGCCATCCTGCTTCTTGGCTGCCCCTTACCATTAATAACATGGTCTTCGTATTCTTTCCCGAGTCTCCCCCAAAGCCTTGCTCCAAATGAATCCTCAGACAAACCAGCACCTCTTGCTGCTTCACGCAGTCTTCCGTATGCGGTAGCAATGAAAACTGAGTCTCTTGCTTGATTGACAAGGTTCCCCAGGTTTGCATCTGTCCTGTCGGCTTCGCGTAGCGAATCTAGGTCCTTAATGTGACCCCTGCGTAGAAGTTCCAGAATAATTCTTGGCCTCGGACCCGTGCGCTTGTAGCCCTTGAATGAGTCCTCCGTTATCGTAAATCCAATAAGTTCAGAAAGCTTCTTTCTTTGTTCTTCTCTGGTAACATCGTCTTTTATACCAAGCGCCGACAGAATCGTATCGAGCTTTATGGCTTGGAATAGCTTCTGTGTCGTTTCCGGCGGCAATGAAGAAGTAGTCGTACCCCGTGCTGAAGTCGGCCTCTTAGTCGTACCCCGTGCTGAAGTCGGCCTCTTACTAGAAGCACCATCTGCCTGTGTAGATGGTTTCCCACCAAGACTGCGTGGGTCTCCAAATCCCCAACTTCCAGCTTCCGTTGACTTGTCAGGGTCACCCTCTCCGTCCCACGACATTGCTTTGTCGTAATCAGCGTCTGTTTTGCCAGGGTTCTGGGAAAGCCAATTCTTCTTGACTGTATCTTTTTGCTCTTCACGCATCCCATAGAAATGTGTGAATGGGTGAGAGTAGACTTCTGCAGGACCAATGGTGTTCTTGTTCTCCAAGTATGCGCGCTTAGCGTCTGCGATGAATTCAGGACTTGATTCGTAGTCTTTTTCAGACTTGCCCTTATTCTTTGTAACCCAATCTCTTCTATTTCCAACATAGTTGGTTATGTTTTTGTTATCAACATACGCCTGCTTGACCTCATCAAGCCACTGCTCTTCGGACAACGGAGTCCAGTTGACCTCTCCTCTTATAAGGTCGTAGTCGGGGTCTCTTGAATCCAGGCCAGAAACCCAGACTGGTGCAGACTTAAACCCAAATGTTTCCAACATGTGGTCTGAAGCACCCCTTGGGCCCAGTTTTGTATTATCGTCGCCAAGCTTTTCGAGAATTGTGATAGCCGCAACGGCCTGCATATGAGATACATCGCCTGACTCTATTTGGTCTAGGAATTTTTCCCTTGCTTCATTAGAGCCGAAAAGCATCTTCTTGACTTGGTTGCGTCCTTCAGGCGTGAACCTTCCATCTTCATCCATTACAGGAATGTCTCTTCCTTCTTGCTGCAAAACTAGGCTTTGGAAGAAATCCCTAGCAGCTACTGGCCAGCCGGTTTGGTCGTTGTAATTCTCTAGTGGGTTATCCAATATTCTTGAAGCTGTTTCATTGTCAAAGAAATCGTCTTTTCGACTTAGTTGGTTTTCTGGTACGTCAGTCCACTTACCGCCTGGTTCTTGGCTTGTGAGGACTACTTTCCCTCTTTGTTTTGCTGAACCGGCGCGTGTGGGTCTCCCTCCAGAAGATAGACGACGCTCTCTTCTAGATGTCTGTGCCCCAGTTGCCTCAAAGTCGGCATCACGCATTTTCCTGATATGGCGCATTTCTGCAGCGCGCACTTCTTGGCGCGTCATTCCATACTTCTCCCCGACTTCCTCTAGGGTTGGGCCAGACATTCTGAGGTTATAAATCTCCTCATCAGATGGCCGCTGGCGGCGCCCAGAAGATAGACCATACTGGCTTAATTCTGACTCAAATTGCCGAACGCTCTCTTCAAATTTTGCAATCGTTTCCGCATGACGAGAATCACGTTTTTCTTTTGATAGGGCATCTCGCGACCAATCATTTTCGATTGCCCCATCAATCATTTTTCTCATTACTTCGCTTGCTGCGAAAGCATCAACATCTGCGTTGTGGTGGCCATCTCCAAGCTCAACGTCAAGATATTCAGTAATTGCGGCAAGACTTGAGGAAGGGACCTTTTCACCATCTTTGTTTGTCTGAAATGGCCCATCTTCTGTTTCTGGTGTCCATCTGGGGAGCACAAGGCTTGCGAGCTCTCGTGTATCTATGTAGCCTGACGGCCTCCAGTCCGATTTCATTTTTGATAACACATCGTCCAAAACAGCTTTATCAAACGTTGCATTTTGAACTCCGAATATTGCATCAGCCCCAGCGAACTCGATTAGCTGTTTGTGAGCATCTTCAACGGAAATCTGTCCACCAAGCCAGTCATCTGTTAGTGGATTTCCGTCTATGTCTTTGAGATTGTTTCGCGACCATTCTCCGAGCGACTCGCCGGGGTTCATGAATAGGTTTATTCGGCCTATTTCTTTGCCGTTTTTAATTTTTACTGCACCAAACTGAACTGGTGCTCCGTTGCTAGTCGCTCTGCCGAATTCATCAAATACTAAACCGGTAGTTTCGTAATCAAAAAATATGATTTCTTGGTCGTTGTATATATTCCTGAAATCTTCCCATGAATCTACATTTTTGAATAAGTCATCCGTAGAACCGAGAAACGCTCCGAGCGTGGGGGGTCGTGGATAACGGGGTGGCTTTCCCCCGGACGACATGCGATTTGCATAATCATCTAGACGACGTTCTGCCTCAGCATCGGCGAAATCGCCCATGATGCTGTCCATATCGTCAAGTCTCTCTGCAAATTCAGGGCTTGACTCATAGTCTTTTTCTGTCTTGCTTGGATTTGCATCCAGCCATTCGGCAAGTTCATTTTCATAAAGACCAGAGCTGTTCTTGTAGAAGTCAGCCCTATTTTCTCTGTCTTCGGCTTCAATCTGTTCAGGAGTAGGGTCACCGCCAGAAGACAAACGACCATCATCCTGTTTGGGCTTATTCGGGGTGGTACGGCCTGAAGAAAGCGCGTTGGCCATTGATTCTGTAAGGTTGAATTTTTCCTTGCGCTTCTCTAGTGAAGCTCTTTGTGCCTCGGTCAGAACATCCCAATCACTCAGGCGTCCAGTTTTTTTGTCAATTTCCCTTCTTTCTTTTCTAGTTATTCCCCTGTATGAGGCACTCTTTGGATTTCGCCATCCCCTTGGGCCAAGGTCGTCGTGTAACTTCTTTACATAAGCCCAATCTTTGCCGGTCAGTCCACCTCGCGTCTGGTACTTTTCCAGCAAGCCGGTCATACCGCTCTCGCGCATGTACGCTAGATAGTCTTGTTCTAGATACCTATCTGGGCCCATGTCACCATTGGTCATTCTAGTGTTGAGTGGTTGTGGGTCTGGAGCGTCGCTGTTGAGCCATTCGGTTTTAAGAAATTTCCATTCTCTGTCGTCGAGGCTGTTTGGGATGTTTGTTCTCCCACCTCTCACGACGTCTTCTACCAGTGGATATTTCCCAAATCGAGAAGCCGCCCACGCAAAAATGGCAAGTTTTTGCTGGTCGTCACGTGGCATGCCTTGCGATTCGGCAACGTCCTTTAATGCTTCACGATTAAATGCGTCGTCCTCTCTCTGTTGGCGCCGGTATCGGAGTTCCGACAGGGCCTCCCAGTCTTTATCTTTAATTCTTCCCCGGCTTTCACCGGTCCATATATCTAATATTCGACCAGCTCCTTCCGGGTCGCGTAGGTGCAGGTCGTTATCGACTATAAAATCAATGAGCTGTTGTTGGCGTATGTATTCGAAGTCTTTTTCGTCTAGACCTTCTCCGTATTCTGAGCCCTTACCAACAACGCGACTCAAGTATTCGTCGTCGGGACGCTTCTTGCTTGCTTCCGCCGCCCATTTATAGAGTTCATCTGCTTCTTTCTGAGTGGTTTCTTCTCGGCCGCGAAGTCGAGACAGTATTCGGCCCGATGCGAACCCTTCGTCAGAATCTCTCTTTCCAGAAGACAGACGACCATCATCATTGGCATCTCCCCCCCTTGAAAATTTTCTAGCTGCCTTTAATCTTTTATCGGCATTCTTGCGACCTGAGCTAAATCTTTCAGATATTCCAGAACCGGAGTTTCCGATTTTTGCCACCGAGAAGGACTCACTCCCCTTTGAGCGGCGACTTCCATCCATCTGGTCAAGCGTTATGTCGTTGTCTTTTACATAATTGAGAACATGCTCGTATGCGTCTGCGAGTGAACTGAACTCAGACTCGTCCGTTGGTGGACCATAGCTGAAGTTGTAAGAAGGCCCATCTTCGCCGCCCATAAAGTCTGCCCTGTAAACAGCCCACGAATCCCTGCCTGCCGGCTGGATTACCATCTTCCCGCCATTAAAGTCGGCAACGTACGTGCCCCTAAACATGTTGTCTTCGTATGTGCCGCCGTCTTCTAGAACCATGTCCTTACCAATGGCGCTCGGCATTGGGTTACCTTTTGCGCCAGACGAGAAACCACTAGGTACGCCTGGGCTTTCGTCATCTTCAGATGTTTCGTTATATATCCATGAAGTTGGGCCTGGGTCTAGTTCGCGTATGGCCCTAGTTGATGCAACGTACTGAAGTCTTTGCTCTTCCGGAGCTGGGTACTCCATCTCACCGGTATTCTTGTTCTTTCTTGGTCTTGGGAAGTCTCCGTAAAGCTGAACTTTTCCGAACTCAAGACCCTTTGACCTGTGTGCCGTCATTACCATGACGTCTACTTCCTGAGCATCACCCGATGTTATTCCGGAGAGAAGTTTTGCAGCCTGTTCTGGTGTTGCGTCTACGAATACTGCAAACTTGCCGCCAGTCTCTTCTGGCTTGCCATACTCAAAGCGATTGATTTTTCCTAAGTTTTCTTTAATCCAGCTCTTTTTGCTGTCATCACCAGATGAGCCTTTTGCTGTGTATGGCAACTGAAAGAACAGTTTTCCATTTTTGTACAAAACGGATGTCTTTTTGTCTCCTGCCCATTTACCCAGACTGCTTGGGTCTATGGACATCTCAAAGCCATCTGTTACTTCGCTAGGAAGAATCCTCTTGCCGGAGCCTCCACCAGATTCCCCCCTGAGCTTGCCACCGACAACGACTTGGTCCAGTATCTCGATAATGTTTGGTGTGTCATTGAATAGCTGTACAAGCATTCTTAGTCGAGGGCTTGCATCCTCGGCGTTGGCTGCATCTGTAACCTCCTGCCATGAAGAGAATTCCTCTAGTTCTGGATGTGGATTTTTTACTGGCTTATCGGCCTTGAGACTTATTGCGTGCCATGCGAATTTCGTTAGGTCTTTCTTGAAGTTTTCCGAAGTCCCTACGATTCTTCCGTTTTTTATTTGCTCAACAACTGCACGTAGCGCCCCACCGTTACTTCTTGTCAGAATTGCATCTGGGTCAACCATCGACTCTGGTTCAACAACACCATCACCCGGCTTTCCTACGCCACGAATTCTATCTTTTGAACCCATGTACGCTAGGAATCTGTTTGCGTATCCAGCTATCTTGCTGTCGAATCTCCATGACCCAGTGAGAGGCAAGTCATATGTGGCTTCCGCTTTCTCGAGACTGTCCGATGCTCCACGGAATCCGTAAATAGCCTGGTAACTATCTCCAACAAATATAACTTGGATGTTCTGTTCCCGCATGACTTTTGCCATTACTGGGTTTATGTCCTGAGCTTCGTCAAAGAATATTACTGATGGCTTTCCTTTGAATAGACCGACACCGTCACTGAGCTGAGGCCTAGATAGTGCCCACATCTTGGTGAATACGGAGTTATCCAATTTCATCACGCCATCAGGGTCGTTCATGTCATCCCATATAGCTTTGGCATGTCCCAAAAGAGCTGGTGGAACATTCTGTATTTTCTTAAAGTGCTGTGTGCCTATCTCATCGTCTTCCGAAATAAGGAATTCTTTAACCGCTTCTCTTACAAGCTTTGTAACATCAACAGCATCAAGGACTATGGGGTTTCCGGTTTTCTCATCTTTTAGCCCGTCCGGATGCTCCATTTGTTTAATCTTGAAATGAATAGATATATCCTTGTTTCTTGTTCCCTTTGACTTCACTCTTTCTGGTGGGTTGCCCTTCATTCTGTCCGTGAAGGCTTCGCCCATTGTCTGCTTGACCCAGTTCCACGATATGGAGTCGCCTGTTCGTGACTCTGTATTGCCAGGGAACTTTCCCTCAGCCTCAAGCTGGATGTCCTTGTTGAACGCCATGTAGACGATTTTCTTCTTTGGGTCCTGACGCTTCAGTCTCTCAGCAATCATTACAAGAGTAGAAGTTTTGCCAGTGCCGGCGAATGCTCTTACAATTACGTTCTCGCCAGTCGCCACCGCATCCGCAATGACTGCCTGCTCTTCTGTCGGTGGGAACTTCTGATAGGAGTAATCAAAGTCAGTGCGAGGCACCGAGCTTGCACCGGAACTAAATCTTCCGCCCTCCTTGCCCACTTTCCCGCGCTCTAGGTCATCAATGAAGTTGTCTATATCTTTTGATGGATTGCCTGCCGCCCTAGCAACCTCGTAAGGCACCTCGGAGAAGAATCTCTGCTTTCCATCGTTATAAGTTATTCCAACACGACCGTCTTGCGGGTCGTATGTCATTTCTGTCGCTTTTCTACTTCTACGAGTATCAAATTGCATCTGGGCTGCGGCGCGAGCTGGCCCACCAGATGAAAGCCTGTCTACATCGTAGTCATCTTCGTCCCACGGTTCTGGAGTTATTGATGGCAGGAAGTCCTGCTCGACCCACTTCATCGCGGAGTCCATATTCTTAAACGACTCTGGATGGTAGTACTCATCTCCAGACTGGCCGCCATCGCGTGCGTAGCTTCCAGAAGTTCTCAGAACAAAGAACTCTCCACCGTCTTCGGATATTGAGTAAGTCGTTTCGTTATCTGGATTTACAACCCATTCGTCACCCTGTTTGGTGGCCTTAAAGCTGTCGTCCGCTTCTGAAAGTCTTACGCCTTTGTACTTCTTCTTGATAGAAGCCATAGCTGCACCTTTGCTTTCGGCATTGTGCATCTCTTCTATGTCTTCTGGGGTTACGCCGTCATAGGCATATACCCCACCCTTGTTGAATCCGACAACAAGCCTTTTGTTGTCGGCATCGTAGAATGCTCCAGTCAGCGCTGAACTACCGGCCGTATCTATTCTCTTGCGTCCAGAAGAGAATTCTTCCGCTGATGGGCCATCCTTGCGCTTTCCGGGACGAGTTTTGGCGCGTAGAACATTTCTATCGCGGAATCTCTGAAGGTCCTCTTCTGACCATGCTCCCTGATTTGATTTGCCCTGTCGCCGATTCTTCCGACCTCTACCGGTTCTGCCAGAGGAGAGTCTTTCTCTTCTCCAGAGTCTGCGCTTCCTGCTTTCTCTAGCACCCTCTGGGAAAAGAAGGGAATTAATGTGAGAATACATCTCTGCTACATCGAAATCTTTTCTACGATTCGTTGAATCCATGCGCTTATCAAAGACGAGCGAATCCAGGGTGTCGAAAATGTCCCTATTGTCTTCTTTGGCTATCTTTTCTGCTTCCTCAAATACTCTTTGACCAACTTTTTGACTAAATGTAAGGTCGCGCTTACCTGCTCCAGAAGACAGCCTCTCTCCATCGTCTTCCCTGCCGACACTGGAAACATAATCCTTATACTCCGCATAGGAGCCAAAACCCTGCTCTCTAGCAAAATCATTTGCATAGTAGTCTGCCATCTCCTGAAGCTCTTCGTCGGTTGGCTCCGGAAGGCTGCTGTAGTGTTCGTCCATGCCACGACGGGCATCGAGTATGTCTTTCTTTGCCCCCGCGCGAACTTCGGAAACAATTCTTTCGCTAACCCCTAGCTCCTCCGCAAGTTCCGCATCAGTTAGTTCGTCTTCGCCGAATCTAGTTACGTATTTGTCAAATATCTGATGAGAGACATCTTCTCGTGTTACGGCCCTCTCAAATCCTTTTCTTTCCTTAGTCGCTATGTCATCCATAGACATGCCAGTTAGCTTTTTGATTGAATTGCGGCTTAGACCAGCTTTACGACCCTCGAATATCGCGTCGCTTCCGTCGCGACCGCCGAGTCTCATCCGTGCTATTTCTCTAGACTCGATTCTTCTAACCTCTTCACGGGACATGCCGAGCATTCTGCCCATATCGTCGAGTGTGAGGCCTGTCATTCTGTAGGCAAGTATTTCGCTTGGTGTTGCTCCATCCCTGAGACGCTTCATCTCGCGCATCTCCATTTGGCGGACTGTTCCCCTGTCTATTCCGTATGCTCTACCTACTTCGTCCAGGGTTTCACCCTTCATGCGGCGAGAAAGTATTCCTAGATTGACCTCTCTATCGGCCATATCTTCTGCCATGACTCTCTTGACAGATTGGCGTCTTTCTGCTTTGTTTCTTCCGGAAGAGAATCTTGATTCTCCATCACCAAAAAGGTTTAATGACCTGTCGGAAAGAACTGATGACAGGAGACTGCCATAGTCGTATGGGTCGTTCTCTCTATCTTTTCTTGACTGAACAGCCTTAGATATAGCGGAGTCAAGGTCATCATCCAGGGATATTTTGTTGTCTTTGTTGTAGTTATCTATATCGAGGAAGAAATCTGGGTCGCCAGGTCTAATTTCCTCATCTATCAATCTGTCAAATGTCTCTATGAAGCGTCTTGCTTCTTCTACCGAATCAAAAGTATCTAGTTCATAGATGTAGTCGACGGAGCCATAGTCTTCTCCCCTGTACATGCCGACAACAGTCCATGCTCCATCATCTGGACCATCAAGGCCAATATCGGAAGATGGAACTATCTCCATGTCGACATTTTCGGTATTGATTCTGTCTGCTGCTCTATTGCCGCCCAGTTCGGAATCGAATACAAGCTCGTCTTCTATTTCTGGTGGATACTTGCGCCCAGATGAAAAAGCCCCCATTCGAGACTTGCCCCATGAATATGGGTATTCCCTGTCCCTTACGCTTCTTGAGCTAGATGGCAGGCCGTCCGATGGGGTCAGCTCTCCATTTGCTGCTTCTAGTGCCTCTGTAAATTTTTGATAACCCTCATCGTCAAGGCGAATCATCGCCCTCTGGGAACCCCTATTGAAACTCCTGTCCTCTAATGAGGATTCTAGGACGTTCTTCCAGCCAAGAGATACCTCGCCGGTTCTGTCGTTATATTCTGGATGCATCAATATGCCGGCGTTAGGCATAAGTATTGCCTTCACGTCATCGTCGCTGACCTCTTTACCATCGTTCATAAGTTGGTCTAGCACTCGAGTGTCTACTCTGTTTCCGCGACCAGAAGAGAATCCAACAACGCTGGATTTCTTGCGCCCACCGAATGCTTTTTCGTGTTTTCCATTTGGACCGAATCCGGCGTCTGCGAGCATTGCCGCAAGCGTATTTTGGCTTTCTGGACCAGTTGGCGTTGCCATTCTGAATGCCAATGCATCTAGTACTGCCGCCCTTGCACCAGCAAGTTCGTCATCGGTTACATTTTCACTGGACTCTTCCCTATCGAGATAGTCACCAAGGCGCTTTGTATATCCACCGAACCATGTTAGGTAGTCCATGGACGAACGCGCTTTTTCGCTAAAACCCTTCGGCCTTCTATTTCTTTCATTTTCCTGCCACTCAAGAATCCCGACGTTTGTTGCTATTTCTCTAGCCCTCTGCCACTCCTCCGACGTATTCATTGAAGCGACGGTTCCCTCTCTTGGGATATCCAGCCAAAATCCGTTGTTTTTTCTAAATTCTGCTACAAACTCTTCGTGCTTATTTCTTGTGGCAACTTCGTCTGGAAGGTCAAATTCTCCAGTTGTACCCAGCGGAGCATGTCTTCTTTTGCGTCTGTCTTCTGGGGTAATGGCTTTTCCTGAAGAGAATCTGTCGGAACCTTTTATTTTGTCGCGCTTTGATATTTCGGATGAGTAAACAGACGCTCTCTGACGGAGGGAGTCGACACTTTGTCTAGCTTTTCCGATTTCTGAAGAAGATACTTTTTTGCCAGAGTCTCTATCTGCCTGAATCTTTTCTAGATTCTCTCTAGCCTTGGCTATTTCTCCTCTAAATTTGCCGACCGTTCTCACTAGGTCATCCGTTGACATCTCTTCCGGGTAGCCGAACTTAGCTACATCATTTGCCATTTCCTGGCCAAGGACAGGGTTTGGTGCGCTCTTTGAGCGACGTATTGCATTCGCAATTGATTCGCCCGATGCCCTACTTCTGCCCTCTCCAGGGCGTGGGGCAGCGGATACTTGGTTTGTAAGTTTCTTGCGCGGTCTTGGAAGGACGGGGTCAATGTTTCTGTCAAAGCCAAGCTCTCTGGCTCTTTCTTTGCCGAGTTCTCTTAGTCTTGCTCCAGCATCATCTGTAAGCGTCACTCTGCTAGGACGAGGCGGAGCAGGAGTTAATGGAGCATCCCACGGCGCTCCGGACCTTACTCTCGGCGGACCGGGTTTATCTGCATTAACAGCAGAGCGGGCCCTTTGCTTGTCTTTTGATGGCTTCTTCTTCCGGCCAACGCTGCCCGCAATTTTTTCTACTGCTTTTTTAAACCCAACCCAAACAGGATTTCTTGAACCCTCTCTGGCCCACCCGTCTCCGTCCGGGTCGTTGAGAGATATTTTTGAAGGGTCTAGATTTCCAGCTACACCGCCAGTTGCTGCGCCAATTGCTCGCGCTGCTCTGCTACGACCTTTACCGCCACCAATGTTTGGAGCATCAAGACGCCTTCCAGCGCCAATGCCCCTTCGGATTTTTCCCAGCACGGACTTAGTCGCGACATCAAGAGCTTCAATTAGCTCTGGATTGTGTGCTGACTTAACTACAATCCCCTCCTCGGTTACTCTGGCGTCAGCGTTGTAATACTCGAGAACTGGGTCAATCATTTGCCTTAACTCAAAAGCCTCTGCCGGCTCTACTGGTATTACGTATTCCGATTTTTCATTGATTAGATGTTGAAGACTCTCTATCACCTCCATGAGGGCATTGCTTGTGTCTGGCTGCGAGGTCAGCTCGCTATAAAAACCGGCACTCCAAAAATCACCAGATTGCAATGACTTTGGTGTTTCTGAGTAATCGTCTCCCCAGTATGCATCTCCTGGTGCCCCAGGAGTCTCGGGAGTGTAAACGGTCTGCGCGTTGACCTTCTCTGGCTTACCAAACATGAATTCACCATCTGCATAGTGATACGCAAGTCTGTACGTGCAAGACGAACCGTCGCTCATAATTCGGTCAAATACAACAACATTGTCTCCAGCAGAGCGGACAATTATGTTCGACCCAGTTCTTGCGACCAGCTCACGGCGAAGAGCAACTACCATGGGGTTTTCAGGGATAGATGGTCTTGTTGGCTTGACTACTGACCTCGGCGCCGTGGACGGAGCAGGGCTTGGCATTGATGGAATAGGTTGTCTATTTGCTGAAGGCATTACTGAGGGCATTCCATACTCATGCTTCTCGTTATCGGAAATCATGGAAGCAATATTTCTGAGTGCGTATAGAACCTCTTTTAGTTCCGGAGAATTTTCACTATCGGCATTCGCGATGGAACTAACAGCCCTTTCCATCACTGCGGTGGCATTATTTTCATCCGACTTAACAGATATTGTTCCAGTCAATTGATTTGCACCGTGAAGAACAGGGCTCACCTCGTAAAGCTCTACCTCAAATAGAACATTCGCCTGCATCTGCTGGTCAAATTTTGCGTTGATTGTCTTATACCCAATTGACCATTCCTGCTCTTCGCCAAAGAATGCAACACTCGCAAATGCTTCCTTGCCTTTTTCTGACATTAGGTTGAATTGAACTTTTGCGTAGAGCCCACCAATACCCGCTGCTCTCATCTTGCTCGGAAGTCTTGGGTCGTTTGCTGGAACTTCGTAAATTTCTAGAACCTTGCCGATTGGGTCGTTCCAGTTATGGCCCCACACAACTCTTGGTTTCCGGCGCAATAGGCTTTTGGCGAATGCCCCAGGGGCGCAAACATCGCCAACGGAGTCCTTGTTGCCAATTCCTGCCACGAAACACTCGACTATGCCCCTGGCTTCGTCTAGGTTTATTGCACCCTGAGTGGCAGCTTTGTACTGAATTTCAGGATTCACGAAGGATTTTGACATGAGACTCCTTTGTCAAAGAAAGATAATAAACGACGAAAGCTCGTGCTCATTGAAAGTTTCGGTGTTTTTGCAGTGTTTTTAGTAAACTATTTACTAAAAATTATCTAGTTAAGTGTTGGCCGAATAGCCAGGCCCTACGAGTTTCGTCCTCGGCAATCTCTGGGAGTCTTTTCCCAAGCAAATTGGTGTACAGCGAGACGATATTCGACCTAAATGTGCTCACTCTCTGCTCTTCACCGATAACTGAAAGAGAGGCAAGCATGATATTTGTTATTTCTGATGTCATTTCGGAGTTAATCGACTTGATTCTCTCCATCTGAGACTCAACCTGAACAGAAACATCAGATTCAATTAAATGATTTTTGGAGGATTTCCTAGAAATCTTCACACCCGATGCTGCCTGAGATTCCTTGATTATTGCTGTTATGACCGGCTTGATGTCGTCCTCAAATTGTCTATCCCATGTCTCGGAGTGAAGTATTGATGGAATATCGATAGTTCCGGCCACAAGTGCTTTTTTGGCCTTTGCACCGCTCGACTTCTCGAGAACAACGCGCTGCTGTCTTTCAAGAACCCTCTCTATGCTCCGATAGAGAATCTCTTCCCATCTCTGCACCTCAACTTCTTGCTCTGATTTGGTCTGAATATCCGCATTATCGATTGAGGCTGCTCCCGATGGAACTGGTGCCATTCCCGTTGACATTCCTGCTGGCATTGCTTCTGGCTGCGGGGGAGTGGGTAGACCCGGTATCGGCGCTTGTGCCAACTCCCCGCCACCCTGCGCCGTAACTTCCGCCATTGCCCCAGCCATAGTATTTGGGTCAAGTGGTTGGCCATCGGCACCTGGCACCATCTGCTCTGGACCCGGAGGCATCCCCGGCATACCTGGGGGCATCCCCGGCATACCCGGAGGCATCCCCGGCATACCTGGAGCACCAGGGACGGTCGCGGAAGCTTTATCCTCCATTTTCTTCTTAGTATTGGCAATCGGAATCAGGTTTGGATTGAGCAATAGCGAATCAGCAAGGTCTGACTCTGTTTCTTTTCTTCCGGAAAGAATTCTGTACTCGTTGTTGCTGATTAGGCCGTTTTGGAATTCATCCATCAAATAGCGATGTCTTTCCTGCTTGTAGAGCATCAGGATTGGAACTTCGCTTGTGTCGAAATCGACGTAGTTCTTATCGTCTAGTTCGTCTAGACCCCGTGAAAGAATCTCCAAATGGGGAAGCATCGTCTCCATCCAAAAGACACGAATCTCTTCCGAAGCATTGCTAAACGTTCTACCGGAAGCGTTTCCAATAACAGACTCTGGAACTCCGAATGATGCAAGAATTTCCTCCTTAGTTAACTGCCTCATCTGTATGTAGGCAGCGTCTCTTGGATTTGCGGATGTGTCTACATAATCAACGCCATCATCAGAAGAGATAACGGATGTATATCCAACACGCGATAGGTTCCCCCTGAATCTGCTGCGCAGCTCTTCTTTGTCGTCATCATCTATTTCCCCACGGAGAACAAGCAGCCCGCCAGGTCTGCCGTCGTTCAGGAGATAGTTTCTGTTGTAGAGCTTCGCTAGATTTTCTATCTCTATAGCAACGCCAGCTGATTCAAGGGGAGTTAAGGACAGGTATGGGTCGAGTGGATGAGGCCTTCTAATCCAGGTTACGTCCTCTTTTTTCAGTATGACTTTTTGTCCATACGGCATTGTCACCTCATAACCAGAAACAAACTTTTTTGCATCTGGTATTGGCGCCGTTGACTGTGCGGGAAGAAGGTTCAGTCCAACTATCCCGCCGTCCCTTCCTCGCACCTTCTCCACAAATGCACCGCGAGTTCCAAGAAGTATCTGTGCCGAAAGTCTGTATCTGAAGATGAAGGCGTTTTCTCCGATGTTCGATTTTGTATTGAGAATCTCCATTAACTCGGAGTTTTGAGAAGCCCTTTTTGAAAGAATCTCGCCATCTGGAGAGTTATCTTTTCTGAGGATTATTGGGAGTCTTGCCTGGTTCCCGGCAATTGCGTCGATACATCTAGCCACCCACGTGACTTTCTGCATCCCTTCTCGGTATGCCCTTTCAATGTCCCAGGAATCCCTATATGCCCTCCCCGCAAGTCCGGGATTGTTGGCTACTGGTGCTCCTGGGCCTATTTCTTTATTACTCTCATTGGAAAGGGATTTATTTACCGGAGAATTCCAAGCCATATTTCCTACTCACGACCTAGGAGGTAGCCAAAAAGACCACACGTTGTCCCTCCCACCAGTAAGCCGGCAGGAGGGTATATTAACGCAGCGCCAATACTGGTTAATAGTATAAATGAAAGCATGAAAATATAAGCGAACAATGCCCGAGTCGTCTTTGCCCGGACTTTTTCTATAAGTTTTGGCATGTGCTATACACTAGCCTATTGTGATGGCCTGCAGTATTAAGGCGTGGTAGATATGAGCAGTGCAGAGGAAGAAAAGTGGAGCAAGATACTCGAATATCTTCAGCCGCGTGTCCCCCCCTTCTGCCCCGAGGACCCCTCAACAACGCAGAAGGTTTTTCTCCGCACCAATGCTATCGAAGCACTATTCGGTGGGGCGGCCGGGGGCGGTAAGTCGTCGGCGCTATTGATGTCGGCACTTCAATATGTAGACATACCGAATTATTCTGCAATATTATTTAGGCGTACATTTGCCGACCTATCTCTCCCCGGCGCCCTAATGGACAGATTTAAAAGCTGGATAAATCTTTACGACGGTGTCCACTGGAATAACAACAGCTTTGTTGGCACGTTTCCATCGGGGGCAAGAATTTCCTTTGGTTACCTAAACAATCAAAACGACTACCTGAGATACAAGGGTTCAGAATTCCAATTCATAGGCATGGACGAAGTAACGGAAATCCGTGAAGCAGACTATAGATACATGTTTTCCCGCCTTCGTCGCCCTGCTAGTGGACCACTTTCTCAGGTGCCCCTTAGGATGAGGTGCGCCTCAAACCCTGCCCCCAACTGGGTTAGGCAGCGTTTTATTGTCGAGGGAATGGAGGATGGCAGAATATTTGTACCCAGCAAGCTTGCTGATAACCCAGGAATTGACGCCGTTTCCTACCGTCAGGCACTTTCCGCCCTTGACCCCATCGAAAGGCGCAGACTTGAGGAGGGAGACTGGTGGAGCACCACCCTTGGAACCCTTTTTGAGCGGGAATCTGTGGAAATTATAGACATGGCGGATGTGCCCAAAAATGACCCAAATGCAAGAATTGTGCGATTTTGGGACCTTGCAGCCACCGAGCCGAGTCACTCAAACCCTGACCCCGACTGGACGGTTGGGACTTTGATGATGTTTTCCGACGGAATTGTCTATATTTTGGACATCAAGCGGGGGCGCCTGAGGGGCGAAAAAGTCGAGCAATTGATAGCCCAGACCGCCTATGAGGACGGCCCAAGTGTCCCAATTAGAATGGAACAGGAGCCGGGCTCCTCCGGGAAGGCCCTCCTGGACCAATATGCCAGATATGTGCTTCCTGGCTATGACTTTATGGGGGCTAGGGCCACTGGGGACAAGGTAACCAGGGCTAGGCCATTTGCCGCAGCCGTCGCCAATGGGAACGTGAGAATTATCAGGGGGCCGTGGCTTACCGCCTGGATGGACGAGCTTTCCTCTTTCCCGGAGGCCTGTGACCATGATGACCAGGTTGACTCCGCCGTGGGGGCTTTTACACATCTTGCCGAATTGGGGTTGCCATCTAAAAGAAGGATTGCTATAGTCCTCTAGGTCGGAATTATCGCCGGCAATACCTACCCACCTACCTACAAGAAAGCGCTACTAAACGTTGTCTATGGAAAAGATTGACGAAATCAAGGAACTTATTTTATCCCTAGATTCCGACCTCACCAAACTGCTGGAGTCGTCCGGAGATGTTGTCGAAGTGGGGAATACCCTGCTTGCTCTTAACCTCATTAAGAGAGACCTCTCCATTATCTACGACTCATTTTCGGCAAAGTTTGGAGAGATGATGGCCGGGGAGTCTGTAGTCACACTTGATGGTAACGCCCTCATTGAGAAGAAGAGTTCGTACGAGCGTAAGGCATGGCAACACAAAGACCTTGCTCGTGCCGTTGTTGACAGGCTTTCCCAAATGTCGGTTGACATGGATACGGGGGAAATTCTAAATTCCCCCGAAGACATTGCAATGCAAATTTTTACATACTGTGCACCCTCCTACTGGCGGGTCAAAGAACTCAACAATATTGGAATCAATCCCGATATGTACTGCGAGACGGGGCAGCTTAAAACAAGCATCATCGTCAGAAAAGGAGATAACCAATGACAAGCGCAAACATCATGCAAATGCTCTCTGAGCCATTCCCCCCAGAAATGGAGCGCATATTGAAAAAGGGGGGTGCTTCACTTACATATATTCCTGTTAGTGAAGTGATTGCGAGACTTAATAAAGTTCTCGGCGTTGACCAATGGTCTTTCGAAATTGTTTCTTGTCAACGTGATTCCATTGACCCCGACTACATCGTTGCCCATGTCAGATTGACCTGGCATGCGAATACGTCAGGTTCGGTAAGTGCAGTTCACCGCGACGGCTACGGCGGTCAGAAGATAAAGCGAACCAGGCAGGGCGACATCGTTGACCTTGGCGACGAGATGAAGGGCGCTGTTTCTGATGCCCTCAAGAAGGCCGCTCAGACCATGGGTGTTGGCCTCTATCTAGCCCGTTCCGAAGATGCGATGGAGGTCGAGGAGGTAATCGCTGCCTCAACTTCTCCTGTATCGCAAGAAGAAGGCGAGAGAATCCAGAAGTGGGAAAACTTCATGGGACTTGCAAAGAGCCTAGATTCCGAACAGAAAAACAAGCTGAATGCCCACTGGGAAAGCTTCAGTGGTGGCAAACCAAAGCCGACAAAGACCAGCGCCACGCATGAGGAACTCGATGAGTTGATTGCTGAAATCATCAAAATCAAATTCGATTCCCCGAGCGCATCAGATGAGTGATTCTGCACTAACACCACCACCACACCTTTCTGCTTCCTCTATAGGCACATTTCGGCAATGCCCACTTAAATTTAAGTTCAGCAAGATTGACCAAATTCCCGAAGAGCCCGGCGAGGCCGCGATGTTGGGAAACTTTGTTCACGACGCTCTGGAAAATCTTTACGGCCTTCCTCCGGAGGATAGAACTCTAGGGGTGGCAAAAACCATTGCGAAAAACATGTGGGATTTGTCGTGGAAACAGCAAGTCTCTCCCTATATTCACAATGCCGAACAACTAAAAATGTTCAGATGGCAGGCATGGTGGTGCATAGAGAATCTATGGAAGATAGAGAACCCACAAAAAATTGAACCAGACGGTCTTGAGTTTGAAGTTTATGGTTTGATTGGTGGTGTAGTGATAAAGGGCTTTATAGATAGATATTCTACGTCCGAGAAAACTGGTCAGATAATCGTTAGCGACTATAAGACCGGCAAAACACCAAAACCTCAGTACTTGGACGAAAAGTTTTTCCAACTGTATATTTATGCAAGCCTTCTTGAGGGAATGGGCGCAGGCGGTGTCGAAGAACTTGAACTTCTCTACCTAAAAGATGGAGTCAAAATAGCAAGAAAAGTGGAAGAGGACGATAAAATTAATACGATTGAGATTGTGCAAGAAGCGAAATCAGATATTGATAGCAGATGTTCTTCGGGAAACTTTGAGCCAGTTACATCCATTTTGTGCAACTGGTGTAGTTACAAAAGCATTTGTCCAGCGTGGAATTGAGAGAAAAGATGATTGACGATTACAGATTTGCAAAAATGGTCGCTGACGACGTGAAAAACCAAATTTCACGAGAGCAGCGAGAGTTTCTCCTGGAAAAGGAGAATTGGTTGAGGTGGAAGGAAGCACTTCTGTCTCTCCTAGAAAACCTCGGAGAGCAAATTGAAGACATCGACTTGGATGAAGAGGCCGACAAACAAAGATTTGAAGACCTCGGCAGGGAAGGCAAGGTCCTTATGGCTGAAGCATCCAGGGTTTATGCCGAAAGAAAAAAGAAGATTTCGCGCTTTAAGTTCTATGTGGATAAAAAGCTTGACCAAGTTGTAAAAATGATTGATACGGGAACGCGAATGGAATCGCCTTCCGCACCAAGCGAAGCAGACACACTACGTCGAGCAATCATTAAGCATAGGGCGATGCTTCGTGAGTACGACCTCGAGGACACAGCAATCGACAGGGCGTTATGGGCCACCCTTGAAAATAAGTGGCTTTTCGACTCGATAGACGCTTCCACCATTTAATGAAAAGAAAGCCTCTAAGGCGTTCGACAAAACCGATGAAGCGGTCTCCCTTGAAAAGACGCTCATCTAAAATGGCGAGCAAGTACAAGAACGAGAGAATACCTCTTGTAAAAAAACTTCTGTCCGAAAGACCGTATTGTGAAGCGTGCCCGATATTCGCGAAGCATGATGGTCTGGTCGCCTACGCAAGAAGGCAATCGGTAGACGTTCACGAACTTGTGCGTCGCTCTCAGGGCGGTTCGATAACGGAGGAGTCAAACCTCATTTGTGTCTGTCGCCCCTGCCACAGGAGAATCGGAGAGAACCCGGGTTTGGCCTTTGAACTAGGCCTATCTTTGCACAATTGGGAAAATTAATTTAATAGGTTTTGAAAATTCGCCCAATTATTAATAGGCGAGCCAATCCTAGTCGCGGTATTATCTACTAACAGGTACCTGAATTCCGCATAAATCGGCAAAGAAGGGAGAGTGGTCCAAGTGTCTAGTGGAGTTACCACGGCAAAGGAGGCGGCGGCCACCTGAGACCCCGAGCTCGTTCGCTGCCTACGACCGTTCAGTCTCTGCAGGACTGGCGGTCGTTTGCTTTTATCAAGTGATTATTTTTATGCTTTAATATTATTTGCGTGCTTTTTATACCTTAGGGCCGCTATAGGTGAACGGGCCCGCACCAGTCATTAATCGGTGCGGGCTCGTTCATGTAGTAGGGTTCATTCGTGAATTTTGTCGGAGTAGACCTTTCTTTGACCTCCACCGGGATATGCAGCCTTGGCTCCCCGTCGATAATTAGCACTAAATCGAGGGGAACTGAAAGACTTTTTCATATTTCTACTCAAATTTTAAATTACTGCATAAACATAAAAAGCTGTTTTGTATTAATTGAAGGATATTCTTTTGCCTCCAGAAATAGCCAGGCTCATAGCATTGGCGAATTGGGCGGATGCGTAAGAATGAAGCTTTGGGAGTCTGGCATAGGATTTGTGGAAATTCCCCCCACCTGCAGGGCCAAGTTTGCGACCGGAAGAGGCAATGCGGGGAAGGGGGAAGTTATCTCGTCAATATCCGCAAAAACTGGAATCGTTTGGTCTGGTTCTGGCGCTGATGACATGTGTGATGCGTGGGTTCTCGAAGAGATGGGTCTTGCGAAGGTCGGAAAATCAAAATATGATTGGCCCTCAAACAACATGTCTGCACTTGACAGGGTTGACTGGTCTTCTCTGAATGAATTTATTAGAAAGGAAAACCATTGAGGAACACGAGGACATCTCCTATTTCTCAGGTCGAGATTGAAGGCGAGCTTATGAGGCTCATGGAAATTCTCGAAGAAGAAACAGAATCCTTTGAGGTGCTGGCAACAGAATCCGCAAAGAAGGAAGCCCTATATAAAGCAAACTGGGCCAAAGAATACCTATCGGCCAAAGGCTCCATAAAGGAGCGAGAAGCTTGGGCTGACTACAAAATGGATGACGCTGCTTACGACCACAAGATTGCCGAAGCCCTCGTTAAGTCCAAGAGGGAAAAGCTACTTTCACTACGAACATCAATCGATGCGCTGAGAACTCTCAATGCGAATGTTAGGGTTCAGACATCATGAGGCCCTGGAGAAGAAAACAAATTAGGCATTCGCCGATTCAATACTCAACCTCAACGTCCACTGCAACCACAACAAAATATTCTGTATTTAGTCCTGACACTAATCAGGAGGAACTCCCTCCATGTCCATGGTCAACCTCACCAAGAACAATCGAGCATTTTCTTGTCGTCAGCGACCAAAGAAGGCTATGGATTGCCGAAAACGGCAGACAACCATACTCATCGTGGAGCATAATCCTTACTCATGAGCTGGTTGAGGATTTGTGCAGAGAAGTTATTGGTCGGGAAAATAAATAATGGACGGAATACACCCATCCCTACGTTCCATGGCGGTGGACATAGACACACTTGTACCGTTGCCGAAGAACCCTCGTATCGGGGACATCCCGGCAATAGTCGCTTCGTATGCTGAGTTTGGCCAAGTAAAACCAATCGTTGCAAAAAAGAACGACGACGGAACAGCCACTGTTATCGCTGGTAATCACCAGATAGAAGCAGCAAAGGAGCTCGGATGGGACAAAATTGCCGTCGTTTACTTGGAGGGCGACGACTCCCGAGCAATAGCTTTCGCTCTCGCGGATAATAGAACTGTTGAATTGGGTTATTCAGACAGTGAGGCAGTTTTTGAATTAGTCATAGAAGTTAGTGACTACTACCCAGAGCTGATGGAGAGCCTTGGGTGGGATGAGTTTGAGATGGCTGAGTATGAGCAGGAAATGGAAAGAAACAGTAGCGAGCTGTCGGCAACCGGCCAATACGTGCCCCCCTTTTTAGTTTCTCAACCAGGAATCGAACCCGATGGAGACGACGACGTTCAGGAACCATCTTTTACGGTCTCTAGAGATTCCAGTGGAGAAAACAGAATTATTGCACCACCTTCTGCCAATCAATCAGATGTTGCTGTTAGGGGTTCGACTGTTTCCGCTCAAGGGGAAAGGCCTCAGGCGGTTGTTCAGTACACGATAGTTTTTGATAGTCCTGACCAGCAGGCGAAGTGGTACGAGTTCATTAGATGGCTAAGAAACGATTCAGTCGTGGTTGGGACTACTACCGCAGAGCGACTATTGGATTTCATCTCTCAGCATACGGAAATCTAAATGAGCGAACAGAATAAATGTTTGTGTGGTTTAGCCTTTTGCGAACCGGAAAAAATTATCGTATGTAGCAATTATCACGATGCGGTCGTACGGGAAAGAGACAGGCTTGTTATTGAAATAGATTCGCTTAGGGCGGAGGTTCAAAGACTCTCACAGATTGCGCAATACTGATGACTAGGCAGAGAATGTTTTTAGACATGTCATGCGTCGAGGCTGCAAGACAAAGAATTAGACACGTTTACGACACCTTCGACACCGTCTGTATTCAATTTTCCGGAGGCAAGGACAGCACTGCGGTTCTCTACCTTGCCAAAGAAGTTCATGAAGAGCGTTGTCTTGGGCCAGTAAAAGTTATTTTCAGAGATGAAGAGATGGTAAGTCCAACCGTTATTGAATACACAGAGCGTGTACGTCAATATGACTGGGTGGATATGGAATGGTATTGCCTTCCGTATCCGGCAGAAATATGGGTTCTTGGTTCTAGGGTGACAACACTTTTATGGAGTAACGCCAGAAAAAAGATTGGTCGCTTGGTGAGGGATATCCCACCGTGGGCAATCACTGGGGAGCACTTCGGTCTGACTCATGATGTCTCATTGCCCGAACAAACCGATTACTACACCATGCAAGGGAAGAGGGGCAATGTCGCTTTTATTACTGGAGTTCGTGCTAGTGAATCAATGGTTCGCTATAGGTCTATTGTTCAGAAACTTCACGAGAACTACATAGTTACTCCATACAAACTCAAGGCGGGAATCCCTTTGAAGTTTGCAAAGATAATTTATGACTGGAACACGAATGATGTATTCAAATTTATAACAGAGGAACACGGAGCAGAGTTTTGTGAGTATTACGACCTTGCAGCACTTACCGGCAGCAACACCAGGGTTGGCATTCCCCTTCACTCCGTAGCAATTAGACGAATAGGGGATGTTGTTGCGACAGAGCCGGAATTCTATGACCGGTTGTTTGAGTGCTTCCCTCAGATAGACGCTCAACGCCGGTGGTGGCCGGAATTTGATATTGAGAAATTGATAGCAAGATATTCTTCATATGGATGGGATGGGGCTCTCATGTTCATCAACGACTATCTAATGGGTGAAAGGCGCCAGAGAGACGCAAAAGCATATGTTTCAAGATTCAGAAAAAAACACTTGCAGGACCCATATGGGTACCCCGTTAGTTGGCTTATTAGAAATTTAGCACTCAATGATATTGACGTAAACTCACCAACTCCAGTGGGGCCCAAAACAAAAGCCGATTCAATAAGAATCACAGAAGCAGGAATAGATACGACTCATGAAGCTTGAAATAATCTATAAAAATTCTTCCCATTTAGTGGTCCCAGAATGGAGGGCGACCTATATTCTTCGGCCCGACCTTCTGGCCCTGTCTGCGTCTCTAATGGATTATGGATTTACTCAACCAATACAGGTTCGTAAATCCACCGGAGAAATAATTGACGGTTCAGAAAGATTCCTACTGGCCACACAAGTAAGCAGAATTTCAAATGTGGTTGGGGACGAAATTCCAGTGGTAGAGCACGACGTATCTTCGCTGGATGCCATGCTGATGCATCTACGCTTCAATCGCTCACGGGGAGCATTGGTTGCCAAGCCAATGTCAAAGATTATTAGAAAATTGGTGATGTCAAAATCAGAAGATGCAGCAAGTCTGGAGAGAGTTTTGTGCATGAAAAGGGAGGAATATGCGCTCATGATTAACAACTCTCTTCTGAAGTCTAGAAATATTAAAGAGCACGCTTACGCTCGTGCCTGGGTTCCAGTTGAAGCACCCCCTGGAACAACTGATGATTCCGGAATAGCAATTGAGTCTCCACCAAATAGCGACAGATAATCAGCGGGTTTTTATTAGTACCCTAAATATCAAAAATGGTATACTCTGTTCATAAAGTCCTTTTTAACTGAAGCGGGGATTTATGCCAGGACTGCGTTATGGCCCAGATATAACAGACGACGCCGCTGCTGCAATGGATTTTGAGAAAGAAATCCGTAGACAGCTAAGGGGCTTAAAGACCGGCCCAAGAAGGACCATGCTGAATAATAAGCTAAAGGCGATAGAGGAATATACAAGCCGGGTATTTGGCGACAAGCAAACCAGAAATCGCCTTGCCAAGTCTTCGCTCAGCCGTCAAGGCTATGCCTCAGAGGAAGAAGTTCGCGCAGTAGGCGGCAGCCTATACAGGAAGAGGAGAGGGCCCGGAATTCTTGGTCTCGCAGAAAGTCCAGAAGGCAGGCAAGACATCGGTCGTAGGCGGGGGTACAAAGCGCGTCCGGCAATGGATGAAGCCGACAGGGCCGACTACGCCAGAGCAACAGCACGCGGGAGGCGGGCTGGTCGAGGTTCGCAGGGCTCCATACTTGCTGAAATTAGAAAACAGCGCAAGAAGCAGACAGACGCTGCATCCAAGGCACGTGCAAAGTTAAAGAAAAAAGCTGCTGCTAGGAAAACAGCAAAGAAAGCCGCTAAGCCCAAGAAGGCAGCCCCTAAGAGAAAAAAGTAGTCGCAAAATGACGACTACCGCTGGAGTCTAGGCATGTTGGTTAATAAATCTGACCTAATCACATACATGGACATAAAATTATCTTTACGTCAGCAGGATGCTGCAGACATAGTCCTTGCAGGCCTTCAGTCAGAAATGGAGGGCTACCTTCGTAGGCCTGTAGAAGTTGAAGAATTTGAAGAAGAGTACGTAATTGAATCAGGTTTTCGCGGCGTGCCGATGGGTTCGTTCCTATCTACTCCAACGTCTCAGTACACAGATTCATTTGTTAATACAAACCCTGTTGAAATGTCGGAATATGCCGAACCACCACACACTATCTACCTTAGAAACTCTCCAGTTGTTTCTGTCGATGAGGTAAAAGTAAAGCCAGTAGGCAGCACAGAAAGAACACTTATAGAGGAAGTTGATTATGTTAAAAGAAGATTTGGCATCGACTATTACTACGCCCTAGATGGTGACAAGATAACAATTTCGTACACTGCAGGGCTAGACGGGGGCAATATACCCATATTTAAGCTTTTAATTCTTCGGGCTGCATCTCGTGAAATGCAAAACATGCATGACGATGTGGTTGGGTTGAAAGATTTAGAAACTAGAAACGTCGGACCACTGGTGACCGGATTCTTGGACTCAGAGTTACTTTCTATAAGGAAGTACAGACGCAGTAGAGTTTCATAATGGGAAGAGTACGAATACAAGTTGAGGTCAGAGCTGACGAAGTAGATGACCTTATAGATGGAATGAAATCAAGAATAACTGATGTTAGGCCCGCTTTTAGATGGGCGCATCAGCAGCTTAAAAGAACTTTCGCCGATAATTTCACTTCACAGGGGCTAGAGGTTGGTGGATGGGCACCGTTGAGCGCAGAGTACGCATCATGGAAACTAGCTCGCTACCCTGGAGCACCAACTCTTGTTCGGAGCGGAAGACTGTTCAGAAGTGTTGCAGAACTATCCGACCCCCTCGTAAACAAAATAGACAAGCTTTCCGCCACCTTTGGCACCGGCGTTCCATATGCTCAGTTTCATCAAACAGGAACAAGCAAAATGCCAAAACGCGAAATAGTATTTATTAATGAAACTTTTCTTAATGACCTCGCTGAAAAAATGGCGAATTATATTACTGAAGGAAATGAAGGGCTGCCCGCATAATGGCTGAGGCACCTGGCTACCCACTAATGCATGGCCCGCAGTTTGCGAAAGCGTATGTCAATAATTATCTTAAAGAAGACATCCCGGTAAGAATTATTGATTATAGAAACGGGTGGGGCGTCGACGACCAAACACTTCCTTCGCCAGAAGAATACACAGTTCACGAACCATTGGCCATAGATGCATGGCCGCTAGTCGTGAATTTGGCTATATCTACATCTGGCTTTGAGCGTATTGGGTTTGATGGTCCTGACCCCCTTTATCGCGTCGGGTACGCCATGCGGACATATGTTTGGGTCAAAACAGAGGGTCCCGAAGAGGCCACAATTATGAGGGACAGGCTTACTACCGTAGTGAGGGCGGCAATCCTCGACTATCCGTGCATGAAGGCATATGACTCTAGAAATTCCTTCCGAGCCATGATTGATGAGGGAACGCTTAGGGAGGAATTTTCTGATTTGACATTGCTTAAGGGCGACAGAGTAATGGCTGGCGCCTATATCGGGTACAACATGGACATAGACGAAGTTGTTTCTCGCAGGCCAATAGGAATTGCAAACGAAATTCAGTTCACGGTCGTCGGCGGTAAATTGACCGACCAGATACCAGAGCTGACGGCGGACTAAAAGTGTTATTATTTAAATCGAACTATTCTTTGAGAACAGTTGCAATAGTTGGAGGATTACCGTCTGTACAATATAATTTGTTAGACGGCATTGCCCATCGATATAAACAGAGGAAGGTCTTATGCCAGGCGTAGTTATCTCAACAGCAGTTAGAACGGGCCCATCATCAGCAACAGTTCGCGAGTCTTCGCAGGCCTTCTTTGTTGGTCTCGCGCCACGCGGCCCAGTTGATTCTGCAACTCTTGTGCAGAGTATTGCTGACTTTGAAAGCATCTACGGTGAATATGTCGCCTATTCATACCTACATCCAACTGTCGAAACGTTTTTCGAGGAAGGCGGCACACAATGCTACGTAGCCCGCGTAGTGGGCAGCGGTGCATCAACGGGTACTAAGGTCTTGCAGGACGCAGATGACGACCCAGTTCTAACAATTTCAGCAAACGGCCCTGGTGCATGGAGCTCGAATATTAAAGTGACAGTAACAAACCCAACATCTTCAACATTCGTAATCAGTGTTTCGTACGACGATGTTATTGTCTACTCAACAGGAACTGTTGCAACGGTTGCTCAGGCTGCTGGCAGAATTAACCTCAGCTCAGTTGCCTCTCGTTACGTTTCGGCGGAAGTAGTATCTGGAGCTACAACGATTCCAGAACCACTGGCTTCTACGGCGCTAACTGCTGGACTCGACGACCTAGCGAGCGTTGACGACGCAGCCCTGATTGGCGGTCTTGATTTGTTCAACGACGCATTCGGTACTGGTGCCGTTTCAATCCCCGACGGCGAAACTGCCGGAAGAGTTACTGGAGCAAGCCCATATACAGACTACGACGGCGATACAAAAGCTTTACCTGAAATTTCAAACGCACTGATTGCTCACGCAAATGAATACAACAGAATTGCAATAATTCATGCTGGCATAGATGACAGCGTATCCGAGGCGGCTGCTAAGTCCCTAACACTATCGACCGAAGATGGCTCAGAGCATGCAGCGATGTACTACCCATGGGTCGATGCGCCAACTGCGACAGCTGGTGTTATCCGGAGAATCCCGCCCGATGGCTATGTAGCTGCTAAGCGCTCTCTCGCACACAATCAATCTGGTGCTCACGTTCCGGCGGCTGGCCTAGTTTCTGCGGGAAGATTTATCACTGGGGTTGCTGCAGATATCAACAAGGTGACAGGCGACAATCTGGATTTAAACAACATCAATGCAATCAGAATTATTCAGAACTCGGTAAGAATCTATGGAGCCCGTGCGCTTTCGTTCGATGACGAGAACTTCAGATTCATTACCACTCAGGAAATTGTTAACCACGTGGTTGTGGAGTCACAGCGCTCGCTGGAAGACCTAGTGTTCGGCGTAATCGATGGTCGTGACACCATCTTCTCGGCGATTACTTCTAGACTCATAGCGATTCTTGCTCCGATGCGCGAGCAGGGTGCGCTATTCCAGGCGTTTGATGCAAATGGTAAGAAAATCGACAATGGCTACACCGTTCGGTGTGACGCAGCCCTCAACCCCGTTAGCCAGCTCGCTGGCGGCACGGTGAAGGCAAAAGTTGGTGTCCGCACCAGCAGCGTTGGCGACAAAATCGAAGTCGACATCATTAAGTCGAACCTAACAGCTAGCGTCGTCTAGAGAGGGATAGAAATATGGCAAAAGTATCTCAGCGTCAAGTACTAGCGAGCATTGTTCCGGTCGCTCCGGAAAAGCACCCCAAATGGACGGGCTTTTACTTTGCTCAAGTGTCCGGTGGCGAAATTACCGCATCGGTGGAGAAGATTTATGAGGGCGGCAAGCTGCGCCCAACGGTTCTCTGTGCTCCATCTGAAGTTGGCGACATTACGCTTACTGCTCACTACGACGATGACCGTATCGCCTCCGACTCGAACACCGGTATTGGTGAGAAAATCGCCTCCCTTCGTCCGCTGGTCGGCCGTGCGGAATATGACATCACGGTTGAGACCTTCGACTGCGACCTCAAGGTTCCCGGCACAGACCGCGTGTACGCAAAGGCCCTGCTGGTAGGAATAACGGAGCCAGACGGCGACTCATCCTCGGGTGCCCCAGCCACATTTTCCCTCACATTTGCAATTTCAGACGTGGAGTCTGGCGCGGGTGCTGCTGGCTGATAATTTTATCTAGTTCACGCAGCGCACAGATTCGTGTGCTAGTTTCTCCGCTATGAGCGATAACACTGAACTTTACACAACAGATAGTCCGACTCCCGCAAAGGCAAAGGGCAGGGCTGCCGAATTACCGGCAAACGAAACCCCCCTCCAGAAGCTTTCTGCTGTCATCAGGAAAAAAGTGGAGCGTCCCATTGTCTATATCCCAGTTCCAGAACGTCCTGGCGTCAAGATAAAGATAAGCCCCAACATCACTCAAAATCAGATGAAAAACTGGCGTAAGCAGGCTGGTGAGGACACCAGAAACGGCATGGATGCAACACGTTTTGCATGTTCAGTTATTGGGCATACAACAATCGGTCTCCTCTTTGATGATGAAGAGGTATTTGACGACAATGGCAATGAGCTGACGTTCGCCTCCCCCGCAATTCTCGAAATGACTCAGACGACAAGGCCTCTTCCGGATTGTGTTCGTGAGTTCTTCGGTGTTGACCCACACATCGAAGCTGCGGCTCTTTCGATTCTTGACGCCGCCGGGTACTCCGATTCGGTTGATGTCGAGGACCCTACGAAGGGGTCTTCGACGAATTAGTTGAAGACCCACTGGTCATATCTTCGGCCAGACTTGGGGAACTGTTTGGCACGGACCCCGTGCTTATTCTTGCCTCCTCTGAGGAGGAGTGGTTGATACGTCTTGCCTGTGCTAAAGTTATAAGTAACGACCGCGAAGAGCAGGAGCGTAGGGCGAAAGCCGCCGGCTAAAGCCTGGCCATCCTACACTCACGCGATTTTTTTAAAACAGAAATCGTCTGAGAGTGTTGGAGCGCCTATGGCTAGGGCCGAAGCGACAATTAATATTGAGGTAAAGGGAGCGTTACAGGGCGCTGCCGAAGTAAAAGCCCTCGATAAAGCCATAACCGGCCTAGAGCGGAGGATGTCGCGCCTTTCCTCTGGCGCTCAGGTGGCTGGCACACAGATGTCAACCTTCCTGATTGCTGCTACGAGGACAAGAAAAGTCTTCGACTCAATGGACAAAGGAATCAAGATGATGGGCATGGGCCTGTCTAAGGTTCTCGGTCTGGCAATTAAGGGAACCCTGATTCAGATGGCGCTACTATCTGCTGCGCTAGTCGGAATCCACGCTCTATTTGTTGCTGGAAAGTATCTTCATAAAGCGTACGCATTTGGCATGACTGCCATAGCTGGTGCTGCGGCGTCGGCCGCAGTTGCTTTGGGAACTTTTGCTGCTGCTCAACGTGAATCGCAAGCAGCGATGTATGCCTTCAAGGGCAAGGGCGCACCTGCGTTTGGTGCAGGACTCAACCAAACGAGAGCATCGATGCGAGCTTTGCAAAGGGACGCAAACCTGGCAGGCCTTGGTGTCGAAGCAATAAATAAAGCGTATACATCGATGTCTAAGTCAATGAACTCTGCTCAGATAGCAAAGACAAGTGGGCTCCTAAAGAATCTTATGGATTTCGGTGCAGCAGGTAAGGACCCAGCACAGGCTGCTGAGCAGGTCGGTGCCGTTATTGCCGCCCTAAATGACTCAAAGAAGAGTATGACTGATGTTAAGGCTGCCGCTAAAGAACTCGGCCCAGAAATGGAAGCTGCGCTCAAGAAGGCAAAAGTTACATCTAAGAAAGAACTTAAAGCCCTAATCATGTCTGGCGAACTAGCCAAAATGGGCGGTGTGGCCGGTCAGTTTGAAGCAGTGAATCAAACTCTTATTGCATCAATAAAAAAGTATTTCACTCTCCTTAGAGGAGATTTCGGAGATTTCGGTCAGGAATTCCTCGGCCCAGCAAAGGTAGCGATAGAGAAAATATATCGCATCATAAGGAAAGACCTTCTTCGGGTATCCGGCTCACTTGCTGAATTCGGTCGCGGACCAATGATGGACTCGCTTGTCAGCGGTATAGAGAAGACGTCTAATTTCTTTGTAAAACTTGTACGTGAATGGCTTCCCGAAACAAAAGGATTTTTCAAAGACATTGGGAACTGGTGGCAAAGAGTAAGTAGATGGTTCAGAATAACTAAAGAGAACCTAAAGCCATACATCGAGGGCGCCAGGGCCATTGAGGGAATGTTTGGCAACATATGGAAAGAACTTAAGGCAGGCATAAAAGACGCCCTTGGTCAATTCAATGAGCAGGTAATTAAATACAAGGATGACCTCGGGGAGCTTGGTACTAATATCGGAAATTTGCTTAATGCGGTGATGGATATATCCAAAACATTTAGAAAAGCATTCTTTGACGCATTGCCATTTATAAACGACCTAGTTAAGGGACTCACGGATGTTGTAAAGATGCTTAATAGCATATTTGGAATGTTTACGAACATGTTCGGTGGCAAGGGTGGCGCTGGACTGATGGCACTAGCAATAATGTTCCGCCAGATGAAGGGGCATAAAGGCGGATATCTGGGCAAAGACAATGCCATGGCTCCGAACACTGTAAACATCAATACCCCGGTCGTAAATATTGGTGGAAGACCAATACCTACTCAACCAGGAGGAACCCCACCACCTCGCGGTCCACTCCCAATAGGTCCCGGACAGCAGCCAAGGGGAACGATAGGACCCGGGCCCATATATCCGGGGTTGGGCCCAGGTCCAAGACCAATGGGGGCTATAGGTCCGGGTCCAAGAATTATGGGTGCGATTGGCCCTGGTTCAATGACAGGCACTGCAACAAGCTCCGCTCTTGTTGCGACCTCCCAGCCGAAAATCGTGTCTTCTGCTAGCCCAGCAAGAATAGCAGCAATACAAAGGAGATATGACTTGCTCCCGCCTGGACCGGAAAAAGACCAAGCAGCCGCATGGCTTTCATCCAGGGGGGTCACCCCTGGCGCTGGTAGCGGAGAAAGACTCTCTTCAGGTGCACGTGGACCTGGAAATGGATACACAGCTGGAACGACTCCTGGTGCCGGAGGTTCACCGTCCGGTGGAACAGGCGGACCTGGCACCGCGCCCCCGGGAGCTGGAGGACCAGGAACAACTGGGGCAACATCTCGTCTTAATTTTCTAACCCGTATGTATCGTGCTCAATACAACCCGGCGTTTGGTCTAGACGGAAGAGAAAACGACCTATTCCGCTCAAAGACAACCGGGCGTAGGTATGCATTCCAAGAAATGACGACTGTAAAAGATGCCGATGGGAATGACGTAAGGGTTCCAACTGGTCGAATTCTTAGCACTAAAACTGGGCAACAGATAGGAACCATAAACGAAGCTGGTCAGGTATCCACAAAAGGATTTTCCGGCAGAGGAGAAGGCGTAGGGACGCGCATGAGGATGGCCGGGCTGGCAAACAGGTCAAGAAGAGAAAGCGCACTTGGCTCCGCAATCCTTGGCAACGAAAAACTTGGCATTGGCGGAATAAACAACTCAATGAGCGCAAAGATGGGCGTAGGTATGGGGATGTCTCTTGCGTCTCAATTTATGCCTGAAGAGATGCAGGGTGCAATGGCTCTTGGAGGAATAGTCGGTCAATTCAACCCGCTTGCCGGTCTTGCTGTTGGTCTTGGAGGCGCAGCTCTTAATGCGCAAAGCGCTAAGGCTGGAGCATTAACTGGTGCTGGCGCTGGTGCCGCCATAGGAACGATGATTGCTCCTGGCATAGGTACTGCAGTTGGTGCAGCGCTGGGGACCATAACTGGTGCAATTAGGGGATTCACCAACGGAATGGCCGTACGTGCAAAAGAAGCTAAAGCAGCAATGAATGGATTCCTCGACAACATAATGATGAGTGAATTTGTTGCCGCTGGTGAAAGAATTAAAAGAATCGAAGCAACCGTGGCAGCAGGCGGCGACATATCCAATATGGATGCGGGCTTGAGTGGTGTGGCCGGAAACACTGCTGACAAGTTGGGAAGATTTCAGGAGAAACTACAGAAGGGTGGATTCAAGGGTAAGTACGCCGGTTCAACCTTGGAGCAAGCCGGGAGGGGGTTTAAGGGGGGAGCAAAAATTGGTGGAGGCTTGGGAACGGTTGCCGGTGGAGTATTAGGTTCAGTGGGCGGGCCACTTGGCATAGCGATAGGGGCTGGAATAGGCGCAGCAATAGGTGGGACTATCGGCGGTCTTGTTGGCGGAATAGCTGGCGGAGTGAAGGGTCTATTCAATAGAGGTGGGCGTAAAAAGCAACTAGAAAAAGATAAAGCAGTTTTCAAGGACGCCCTCAAAGACCCAGCATTTAAAGACCTGTTCTCAGAGGAAGAACTTAAGAAGCTAGACAAAGATGAGGCTTCTGGTTTTAAAGAGCTGCAAAAAGGTCTACCGGACAGAATCGACGCAATGAAGACCATAGACGAGCAGACGACTGTGAGAATGAAACGTCTACAAGAGGCTAGTGGTAAGTCTGGCGCTGAAATTGAACAACTAGCAAAGAAACTTGGTATAGACCTTTATGACCCTATGGTTGACTTCACCAAGCTTGTTACAGACCTTGGATTTGCCACTAGAAAAACAGCGATAGAACTAAAGAATATGAACATCGACTCATTTGCTGATGGTTTAAGTGCATTTGACGAAGCCATAAAAAATATAGTTGACCCACAAATATACGACGAAGCTGGTTTTGCATTGGCTAGTGCAGTCGATTCCGGGAATGACCCGATAGCTGTTATTGAAGCGCTAAAGAAGTTCCAGGAATCATCACTTTCTATGTTCGACAGCCCCATTGATGCGCTTTATGGTCAGCAGGACCAGCTAGGAACAAAGGATGCCCCAGGAGCCGCATTTAAACCTGGTGGCTTTATGTACGGGATAGACCCAAAGGACTTCTTCACAGATAGAGTCACAAATGCTCTTGATGCCTCAAACAGACGAACAGAGCAGGGATTTATAGGCACTGCTTCTGCCGACATATCGGCGCAGATGGCTGGTCTTGGGTTCCTGTCTAACGATAAAGAGATAGGCGGCCTCATATCTGGAATGAGTGCCGATAACAGACGTAAGTTCCTTACCGACTATGAAGCTGGAAAGATTAACTTTAAAAATCCTCTTGCTGATAAAACAGAAGAAGAGAAAAAGAAGCTAATTAAAGATTCAGGTTTTGCAACTGAATCTGAATTTATGTCGGCTCAAGCTAGCAAAATATTTGCTCAGTACGGACAAAACAATAAGCTTTCCCTTAGCGACATGGACGAGGGGGCAAATCTGGTTGCTGACAAGATGGACACTGCCAGCGAAACGTTTAAAACCGCTGTGGATAACTTCTCGAAGAATATAGCTATATACTTCAGCAGTACGAACAAACCAGAGTGGATGACGAATAAGTTTATAAAACTTATTGCAGAACAATCTGACGACACATCAACTCCTCGTGGCTCTTCTGTTGGTGATACGACTTCTTCGCGTCTATCACAGACAATGGCTCGCCATAGCGCAATAAATGCGCAGCTCACTGGCAACAGAACAATTACTTCCTCATACAGAACCGGAAACCTTGGCTCAATAAATTCAGACCATGTAACGGGAAGAGCAATAGACCTGGTTGGTCAGAATCTCGGCCAGTATGCAGTGCTAACTCGCCAGTCGGGTGGTTTTGCTGAATTCCATGGAACAGCTGGCAGCAGACATCTGCACGTCGTCCCGGGTCCTGGCGCGATAGGCGATGCAATGACGCCATCTGTTAATACGATGTCTTCCACCGCTGTCGCTGGCACTTCAAGCAGTGGTGGTAATACATATACATTCCACATCAATGGTGGCAATAGTTCGCCAGAAGAAATAGCCAATGTTGTTATGCAGAAGATAAAGCGTGCCGAATCAATAGCCAGGGAGCGTTCGTAATGCCTGTAAACCAAGCTATCAGAAATACATATTTTTACGTAGAGGTGAGAAAGATACAAAACGGTGTAGGTGTTCTATACCCCGGATATCCGGTCTATCACCTATTTAGAACACAGCCCGATGGCGTCTCTTCGTCAAGGTTGGACGAAGACGAATACTGGATGCCATTACCTCTAATGGGTTCATATGTCCAGTACACGGCGGGGGACGAACTTGTCGAGCAATCTCGTATTAAATATGAAAAAAGAGTGGTGACGAGACCTACGCAGCTGCGAAGAAAATATACAGGTTCTTTTCCGGTCTTCACGCATAAATATTCCGGCAATAAACTGTATGTAGCCACTGCTCGATTAAAGAAATTCCCTCTTAATTCATCACTAAACCCATACTCTTACAGCAACATACAGGTTTGGGTGGAAAGCTCCCAGACGTATACAGCAGTCAATGACGACAATGGGGACCTTGTCTACCCCGGGTATTGGCATAACCCATTTGAAAATAAATTTTATCCTTTTGCCAAGTTTTCCGCACCTGGAACACGAGACACCCAATTCATGCTTGACGTTCTTTTTACCAGGGACACTTCTGGTCAGTCGACGGATTCGCTTATGGCTGCAGCCGGGGAATCGATACGCCTAGCACAAGTTGATGAACTTGTATCTATTGGCAAAACTCGAGAACAGGCCATAGCCCTTGTTGATGCAAAATCCTCGGAGGCCCTAGCTACCAGAGCCGCTTTATCAACCTCTACTCCACGTGCTGTTGCTTCTCGTTCAGCTGGAATGCCAGTTAATATATCTGTCAGCGTGGGGGATGCTCAAAGGTCAAGAGGACAGCTTATCAATGCAGCTGGTGCACCGAGAACACTTGCGCAAGTGCCAGTGACACCCAAATTAATGCAGGTTACCGATAACACAATCGCACCCCTGTCGCACCAGTTCTTGCATAAACCTAATCAAATTTCATATAGCTCAATAGGCTCTAACTGGTCAACCATAGAACGAGTAGCCAATAGGCCAATAGTTGACTGGCAGAGCTACAAGCTGATGCAGGTTTCTTTCACATTCCTTGTTTCATCTGACACATCAGGAACGCTTGATAGCGCAATAGATGGAAAAGTTATAACCACGTCGGTGGACCAGCAGCTGAACAATTTAAGAAAAATATCGCTGTCTCCTTACCCGATAGTGTTTATGGGTCTTGACGAAATAATGTCAACTCAGCTGAAATTTCCGTTTAAGAACTCAAGCAATGCGGGCGCTCTATTTGTAATATCAGAATTTAGTGTTACATCTGTCTACAGAAACGTTAATGGCTCAATAAGCAGAGCATCATGCGACATAACTCTAACGGAGTTTCCGCACGAACTTGTTGACTTAATTAAGTTCCCAAAGCCACCACCGTGGAATCCTCCTCCGCCAAAAGATGGAGAAACAATCGAGGGTTGTGGAAGAGGGGCCGCCGGAACCACACTGTCGGGCGCCAACAAACTTAAGATTAACCTGCAGCAACTCCCCGTAAACTCAGGGCTAGCACTGGCTCTAAAGGCACAGAAACTTATTGAGAGGCAGACAAAAAATGCCAAATGTTCTTACTGGACAATTCCAAGTAAGGATTATGCAAGAGTACAGGCAGCTATAGATAGATATAATTCCACGGCAACAGATGGGGCGCTACGCGCCAGGGGCGTATCATAATGCCTGCTTCGATAACCTATTTGCCGACACCAACAAGTCTCCTAAGACAGGCGGGCGGTGTTATCTACTTCGTAGACGAAAAGAACTACCAAATTGCCGACGTAAGGGCAAACCTTATAAACCTAAACGTTAGTTATGCGATGAATATGTCAAGTGAAATATCTTTTAGCGTAAGCGATACTGGTCTCAAAATGCTCGAGAACAACTATTTCTCAATAGGAAGAATTGTTGCCTATGTAACAGAAACATTTGGGACGATTGAGGGGACAAGGAATCCCGATGTAAAAGAAAAGCAAACACAGCTTTTTGAGATAGCCAACGTTACGGTATCTCAGGGGCCAGGAGCAAGCCCAACCGTGGAGGTTCGCTGCTACTCGAGGGCTATTCAACAAATGAAAAGAGATAGGAGACCAGGCAGTATAAAGGGTAGCGGAACCGCCTTTGTGCAGCAGGCAGCGAAAAAATATGGTCTTAAGTTTTTTGGACAAAGTACGAACAAAAAACAGCAGATAAATAAAGCATCGGGCGGAAATAAAGCAGACTCTGTGTGGGATGTTATAACAAATCTGGCTACAGAAGCTAAATTCGTAGTTTTTGAAGTTGACGGATATCTGGTATTTGCTTCAGAAAAGTTCCTCCTGAAGAGATGGGGTACACACGAAGTTCCCCTGAGTAAAAAGAAAACCAAGAAAAAGTCAGACTCAAAACAAAATAAGTACATACCGGTGATATATAAGTCACACTTTCAACAATCTTCAGTGAAGCCGTTTTCTTTTCAGCCAACAATCGAGTCATCAGCCAGAAATTCACTACAGCTTCTATCTGTTCCAAACGTGACGATTTCGGAAAATAATCCTTTCGATGGGAGTGGCAATGCAATTATCGACAGAGCGAACGCCGTCCGTCTTCGTCCCGGAATGACAATAAAAATAGACGGCGTACCAACGTTTAATGGCTACTACCTAATCGATTCAGTCACATTCAGTGACCTGGTTCCAGACCCCGTGAATATATCTTTTAAGAAGCCAGAAAAAGAAGAAAAAGAAATAAAAGACTTAGAAATTGGCAAAAGGGGTCCGCAGGTGATAGACGTCTTGGCCAATACTTCTGTTGTGCAGAATCAAGTTTTTAAACAGGACAACATACCTAGATTTTTTACTCCGCCAGCAAACTTAAACATATTTCCACTCCCTAGTGCGTCACTCCCATACAACTACCCCCCGAAAACTAAGGGCATTTTTGAAACAGGGAACATAAACCTATGGTCTAGGCCGGTGTTTATGGTTGACAATGAACCAAGAACCTTATATTCAGCAACTTTTGTGACTAGAAAAAGCGGGGTAAACGGTGGCAAGCCTTACGCTCTTTTGGTTCCACAAATATGGACAAAAGTGCTTTCTTCTGGTTCTGTACCTGTTCAACTTTCTAGGTGTCAAATTCTCAGCTTTTTTAGGTCTTCAGATGCATCTGGGCTTGTTCCCGTTGCTTCATCTGTTTCTTTTCAGAAGGCACCATATTTGCATCTGGGGGTTGACTCTGTATCTGACCTACAGGTCAACGACACACTAACAATATTACCTGTAGATTTTAAAAACGCATCTAGCTCATCAAGGCTAGCCGCATCAACAACTTTATTTAGAATAAATAGTATCAATGTCATGGGGAATAGGGTAACTATTTCTGTTCCAACACCGATACATGGTAAGCAAATCGCAGTCATACAAAACAAAATAGTTGGTGGTTATATCGAATCAGATACAAGCTCTTTTAGATATGCGGAATCTTCTGGTTTGTTTCTTGCCAAAGCTCGTGGAAACACAACAAAAGAAGCAATAGCCAACGCATCTATTTATGGAAAACTCATATCTAGACAGCAATTAGAAGTTATGAAAAAAAGATTTCCAAATGGGAAATTCGAAAACACTCCAGGCGCATCATGATTTCAGATTATGGAATTCAGAACGCCCCAGTTCGTCGCGATAAGGCAGCATCTGCCCCTAAGAGACCAGGGGAGATGTATCAAGGTGTTGTCACCAAGGCCTACCCAGATGGACGGATAGTAATATATGTGCAGGCTCTTGGAATTTCATATGGCCCCCTAATGCCCCTCGGCGTAACGCAAAGCACCAAGATGATAATTGACGACACGGTGCTCTGTGCTTTCTCTAACCAGGCAATGACTTCTATGGTTGTTTTTGGAAACGCAAGACCTATTAATCAATCAATGATTTTAATCATGGAGTCCACAGCAATATACCCGGAAGTTGTTGCTGCTCTACCGGAGGGCTGTCTCGCCTACGCTACAGATACTAATTCTTACTTTTTGTGGGATGGAGAATCATGGGTCTCCCTGTGGAGCAATGCGCAACCCGTTGAGGCTGTCTCTAATGGCCCCCTAGGTGCTTCTGCGGCTGGAAAACTTTTATACAACACAACAACATGCACGCTTGAGATTAATTCATCAACAGGTTTCGCGATTGGTCAAAAAGTTGATTTTGCTAGACGTGCGACTGGAACTTTTACAATAATCCCAGGAGCTGGAGTATCTGTTGACACGGCTCGTTCCTTAAGCCTAAGGGCGCGCTATTCAGTGGCGACGCTAGTATGTGTTGATTTAAATTCTTACCTACTCACAGGGGACTTAACATGACCTCAATATCGGCAACAAATGACGTCGCATTAGGGTTAAAAAATGAATTAAAATGTATTATTCAGGAGAGCGAAAACAATGAACACAATTAAATTTCCTATAAGATTTGGCTCTGACGGCCTAGAGCTTCTTCGTGACGGTTCTGAGGATTATTACGCACAACTATTGACAATGGCTATCCTCACTGAGCCTCGAACACACCCGTATTCCCCATTTTTTGGGGTCAATGACCCGTCTTTTACCTCGATTGATAGGGGTTTATTTATTTTGAATGCTGCACGTTATGTTCCTGAGGTAGAAATTACCTCCTTATCAGTGAATACAAAAACAGACGGCACTGCTGGTGTAAGTTTTTCATTTGTTATAACGGAGGGATGAGATGACGGCTGATTTTTCGCAGTACGTAGATTTGACAATTTTCGACAAGACTCCGGGAGACCTTTATCTCGAAGCTATAGAAATGGCGAGATTGACTCTCCCGGAGTTTAATTTGCGAGTTGGAACAGTGGAAGACGCCATGTTCCAGGCAATTTCATATATTGGGTGGCAGATGGCAACTGGTCTCAACAGGCTCCCAGATAGTGTTATGTCTGGAATACTTTCCATGATGGGCGTTACGCAGAGACCCGCTATTCCTGCAGAAATGTCCGTAACAATAACGGCTGATTCCTACGAGGGGGCAACAATAGCTTCGGGAACGCTATTTGGATACCCCTACACCTTCGAAGATGAAACAACTGAGATTGTATTTCAGACAGTTGAATCGCTCGATATACCGGCAGACGAGTCATACGTTGGTGGGGACCCGTACCCATCGGGAACAGTATTGTGTGAAGCATTTTTGCCCGGTGTTATACCAGTTATTGCAGAAGGGGAGTCGCTGCTGATTCTTTCCCCGTCCACAGAAATACTTAGCGTTGCTGCTGGCAGCTACTTCCAAAATGGTTTTAATGAAGAAAACTCTGCAGAATTCCTGTCGAGAGCCACATCGTATCTTTCGTCCCTATCTTCCACTCTTGCAAAGTCAACTCAGGTTGATGCATTTATAGCAAATAATTACGTCGGCTATGTAGGAAGAGTTAGAACTTATGACCTAACAAACGGTGACCCAGACGTTGGTAATAGAGACACAGAAAAAACTTATTCTATTACCACTAAATCAAGGGCATCTGGTGTTGCAACGCTGACAACATCGGAAGCTCACCAGATACTTGTCGGTGACATAATTACGGTAAGTGATATATCTGCTGCGGGCTCTCCTTCTGGAGCTTTTGACGGAGAAGTAGAAGTTACTGCAATTACTTCAACTACTTTTTCATATTTGAGCGCCGGAGGAAACGTATCGTCTACTTCAGATTCTGGAACAGCAGTGCGCGGCAAAGAGGTTGTCGGTCATATAGCAACATATGTTTATGGTCTTGGTGGATTTGTCGAAACAGAACAAAAAGAAATAATCAAACTTGCTGTAGCAGAGGCAGCAATAGGTGGCCTCACTGTCAACGTAGAAAATATGGGAATTCTTCCTCTTTCGATAGAGGGTTCAATAGTTTTGGATACAGCATACGATAGGGAACCTCTAGAACAAATTATTGAAAATACAGTAATTGAATACTTAAGCCCGTCTGGATTCCCAACGCACGAAGACATCGTAAGAAAGAATGTAATTATCGGCTTAATTAGCCAAATCCCTGGTGTTAGATATGTCCAATCTCTTTCCTTAATTGGAACTACCGCAGATGGGTGGTTGACTCAGCTCGCCACGGACCTCGAGCCTTCCCGTAAAGGCTGGGCCCCTTCACTGGACCCGACAGGCATAATATTTACTTACGTTTCGGTATAAACATGTCAAAAACAGTTAATCGATTTAGCGACCAAACCGGGCTGTATGTAAAATCTCGCTCTACGGGGTATCCATCTGAAATAACTTCTTCGTATTCTTATGATGCAGGGTGGCGTGTTGGCTCATCATCTCTATCAATAACACCGACCATAGAAATAGTACCTGAACCCTACAGCGTGCTCTCAAGGTACTCACTAAACATAAATCCAGTCACTGGAGCTGATATTCATGTTTACACAGACTTTGAAACACAGTTACTTGTAGGCGATAACGCTAGAAGATTTTCGTTTAATGCAAAAATCATAACCCCATCGGTCTGTACCGTAACAACATACCTACATCTATCAACACAAGCCCACACATCAGTAACACCACTAACCAAGACCGTATATCCAGGTTCTTTCACCACGATACGAAGTAATTTGCTTACTATCCCAATAAGTTCTTCAGCAACTTACGCGGTAAAGGCGAGAATTGAAGTAAGTGGACATAATGGTTCTATTGTTTACATAACTTCTCCGAACCTAATAGATGACCAAATGTATTATGAAAATATATTTGTTCATAGCTCGAGACTGCTTATGCCGGACTTTTATTGGGATATTGACTCTCAGCAAACAGACCCAACCATGCCGATGCATCGTCTAATAGACTGTATGACTGCTTCTGCCGATGATGCTTTTGAGGAGTACAAGGCCCTATATGAGCACCAGCCGTATGTTCTGAACTCGCTTCAAGAGCAAATAACAATCAACAATGTTCACAGCACCTTGTCAAACCCATATTACGTAAATCCCAGATACGCTCCATGGCTGGCTCAATTCGTTGGGACAAAATCTAGAAAAAACGTATACAGCTCTTCTGGTTCACCATATTTGCCGTCTTCAGAAGCTGAGCGGTCATATGAAAGATGGCAATTATCAACAGGGTTTTACGGAATTGCTGCAGGGAGCAGACAGGCTCTCTTGGAATCTGCAAAACAGTGCCTTCATTTTACTAAAAACGGAAACCCCTCTACATATGCGGTAGCTATAACACCGGAATACCTTGGCGACCCATTCAAGATACTTATTCAAACCTTGGTTAATGAAACTTCCGATTGTGTCGCTGAACTTGAATCAAGCGAGTTAATCCTCCAGTCGGTGGAAGACGCTAGGCCGATGGGGTACAAAATCTATCATGAAGCTAAAGATGAGTTCGAGTTCACGGTGGGTAACCCAGTTCTTGGCATAGTCGGCTCATCTAGTGGTATTCCGATTGGAGAGACAAACGACGGTTATGACTGGTTCGATGTTCTTTCAAAATCAAGGTCAAGTGATGTCGCAACAATTACCACAGACGGAACACACGGGATTCTGGTTGGTGACATTGTTGAGGTTATAGATGTAGACGCCTCTGGTGGGCCTTTTAGTGGTACATACACGGTAACCGCAGTTACAGCGGACACTTTCTCCTACGCAAACCCTGGTACGAATGTTCCTACCACCCCAGACGTAGGTCAAGTGCGAAGGTAAAAGTGCTCATTCATTTTTATTCAAATGGTAAAATTATCAAGTATCTGGAGGGCATATGGCTGGTCTCGGTGTAAAAATTTTCAGAAATGGTGAGGTGCTCTCGGACGACGAGCTCAATGGCTATTTCATGGACCAGGTTGTTGCCATCTTTGCAAATGCAACAGCCAGAAATAATGCCTTTGGAGACGGAATTACAAAACCCGCCCTCGCCCCGGGGAGATTCGTTTATCTAGTTAACGAACAAAAGGTTCAGTATTACAACGGAGTTGCATGGGTTGACTCAGAGCAGTTTGTTGTTGGCGATGGGACAATTACGACCGAAAAGTTGCAAACCCCCATAGTCGTCAACAGAGTTACCCTTACGCCCCCGGCGGTCGGGGCAACGATAACAGTTGCCGACACTAAAACGCTTACGGTGAGCAACACCGTTAGCTTCTCTGGCACAGATGGGTCTTCTGTAAACTTCGGTACTGGCGGTTCGATTTCTTATGCAACGAACCTCAGAGATTTGCAGCTTAAAACAATTATGGAGGTATCCGCATGAGTCTGGATGCAGTGAGATTTGGCCCCAAGGCAGTCCCAACTGGTAGCTGGTCATCTGATACGGCAACAGGGCGTTATTCGCCGACTGCCACGACCGGGGTAGTTAAGCAGGTTATTTTTTGTAATTCCGGCTCTGCTACAACTGTTACTTTTGGCGTTTCGACTACTGGGTCAGAAACTTCAGTAAACAGAATATTCAATGGTCAGTCAATAGCAGCAAACGAGACCATAACTTTCAATACAAATATTCGGATGGCTTCAACAGATAGGCTTTACTTTTACTGTGGAGCTGGCGGTACTGTCTCCGTAACAATCAATGCCTATGAGGAGTAATCGATGCCTGGCATTGAGCGCTACCCAGCGCAAAATACACTAGCGCAGTTTCTTGACTCAGCCGACCCGGTATATGGAACCGGGATGGATGGCAACGCCACCCTAGACGGGTCTAGCGCAGTTTTAAGCATGACCCCATCTGGGAACGTCTACTCAATGACTCGAGACATTCATTTTCAGAACTTGTCTATTAACTCTGGAGTACGACTAGCGCCAAACGGATACAGAATATTCGTAAAGGGAACTCTCAGTTTTGGCTCTAGCTCGGTAATTGGTTTTACTACTGGGTTTTCAACCGCTGGCTCCATACAGCAGGGTGGTGCAGCGTCTACATCGGTTACCCATAGCCTTGGTGGTTCAGCTTCTGGATTTACCGCTACTCCACCTACCGCAGCATTAGGCGGCACTGAATATTTTAGAGTTCCACATCAGGCGATAACTGGTTATTCTATCACCGCATCTGGGGGTGGCCCAACATACCTTAGGGGCGGCGCTGGTGGGAACAGCCAGCCGGGTGGTGGAGTTGTGGTAGTTTCTGCTCGATACATAGGTGGACCATCATCAGGAACTGCATCGTTTAGGGCTCCAGGAACAGCACCTGCCGGTGGAGGAGTCATATTAATTGTTTCAAGTGGGGTTTCACTTCCATCTGGAGTGGCTACGGATGTAGCTGGTCAAAACGCTGGGACAGTTTTTTACATGCAGGTCATATAACATGGGTTCGCTCGTAAGATTTCCAGATAAAACCTTTAAACAAAGAATTGGCAACGATTCTGTCTATGGAAGTGGCGTGGATGGAAACGTTGTTATTTCAGCCAACACCTCGCTATCTAGGGACATGCACTATAACAATCTAACAATAAATTCTGGGGTTCATCTAAACACGAATGGGTTCAGGGTTTTTGTGAAAAGTGCACTGACGATAAATGGTTCCATAGGTGTGAAAAGCAATACAACTGTTACTTCCGGTACTGTATCTGGGAATACACCATCTTCTACTGCGGTAATTTACTCAATAGGCGGAGCTGGTCCTGGAACAACAGCAACACAAATACCCGCATCTATTTTAAATGATGTGCAATCTGCTGTATCTGGCTCATACCGGGAGTCTTCTGGGATTTTGAGGCAGCTTTCTGGCGGTTCCGGAGGAACATCTGGAACAAATGGAACACTAACACCCGGTACAGATTCCCCTGCAACATGGCCCGGTTCTGCCGGTACAGGCGGTAGTCCTGGACAGTATCCACCAGATGCAAACAACCATGGTGTTCCTGGTGGAAAAGGCTCGGATGCAACGCCAGGGACAAGAGGCGCTTTGGCTTCGCCGGGTACAGCGGGGGTTGGCGGAGCAGGAGGTTTTGGTGGACCTGTTGTAATAGTCGCGGCAAAGACTGTCGCTGGAAGTGGAACAATTTTTAGTCAAGGAAGGAATGGAATTGATAAAACACCGGCAATAGCGCCAGGGCCAATGCATGGAGGCTCGCCTGGTTCGGGAGGCTCTTCTCCAGCCGCTAAGACTGGACACGCTGTTGCCTTTTATACATACCATCACACTAGGCCAGCGCACCACAGTGGACAGGACCACCACACAACCCCACTGCCGCATTCACATGCTGGCGCGCGTACGGCTGGTTTTCCAGACCCAACGAATGGCTCATTTATCATGAGTCATGCCAGCTCTGCGTCTCAAAGATATGTGTATGAAGAGCATTACTCAGCATCAATAGGTGGTATTCCGACTTTTGCGGCAGCAACCCACCATGACCATGGGATACTAAATAACTTTGTTCCGTTCGCCGGTGATTTTACTTCTATAAATGGGGTAAACCATAATCACTTTTCCTCTCCTTCATCTACCGGTGGAGCTCCAGCGGGTAATTATGCGCACATGCAACTTGATAACCCTGTTCATTATCATCACAACGCCAACGTGAACCATACTGGGGCAAATAACAGCGGTCAAGGCGGGTTCTCCGGCGGCATACAATACGTTACCGGCCAGTACACCGTACACCATAGAGCGCCCCGAGCCCATGATGTAAATGTACACAGACATGCTGGACCAGTTCTAAACGTAGGGCACTATTCCTTCGATTGGCCTGGTGGTGCTGCAGGGGTAGCTGGATTGGCCGGACCAGCGGGAACTGCTGGCTCAGTAACAGAAGGAACTAATGGCAATCCTGGGGGCGGAGGAGGAGTAATATTGGTTACCGAGACATCCCCACCTTCCGGGATATCAATTGACACCTCTGGTGGTACATCAAGCTTACCGATTCCCCCGTGGAGCATAGCTGGCACTCCAGGAATGCAGATAATTGTTCTTAATAATTAGGAGAAGAAATGAAACTTGAAATTTCAAACATACAGAAAATGGCTTCGCTTTCTGCTGCTAAGTCACAAATAGCGACAGAGTTGTTCAGACTGCTGGCCATCAATGGGATAGACCCTGATGATATAGATATTTCCAACCCATTTGAAAACTCAATTTTGGCATCACTTAAAGATGACGAAAAGAATCCCAGTAAATCAATCGAGGTGTCACGAATTGAAGAACTGTGCAATGCTTACGCCATGTTGCAAGGCAAGATAGACTCTCTTTCGTGACAAGAGAAAATCGCGGTAAAAAAGCCTCTCCTTTAGACTTTTTCAGGAAGTCGACCAAATACGCATCCGATGAAGAAGCGCGTAATAGGTACTCAATATGTACCGAATGCCCTCATTTTATTGAAGCGACAAACCAGTGTCGTAAGTGTGGTTGTTTTATGAACCTCAAGGTGCGTCTACAGCACGCCGAGTGCCCAGTCGGGCATTGGTGATTTATAGGCCAGATATTCTGTCTGATGTCTGAACATCTGATTTAAATGTTTCAATCAGACCATAAAACGAAAAATCCGTGGTTGTACGGTTGGGCTTCTTTGTAAAGTTTTTCTTCCTGTAATGTCATTACATTTCCTCAAGCATCTGCTCAAGAGATTTGAATTTATTGGCTTTAAAGTGGCTGTCAAGCCAATCAATCATTTCGTTAGAAAACTGAGGGAACCCCCATACGAGCTCTCTATAGTTTTCATCGCCCTTGAGAAATCTAGATAAATGCATATCGGGCATATTATCTATTTCCTCATACACCCATTCTGGGGTGCCCATGTAATCAAATGCAGCTTTGGAAATCTGTGCAACGGGGTGGTCAGAATTGAAGGGGTCATCCAGAAGGATGGACCATTCTCTCATGTTTTTGAAAAGCTCTGGAAGAGTTCTGCCAACCCACATCGCTGACGGGGAGTCGTCCTGTTCCAAATAGAAAGAGTCTCTCGATTCACCATAGACGACTGGGTGTTCTGTGTATTCCAGATACACAATAGAAAACAGCCCTTTTACATCCATTACCCACCGCACTACTTTTAGATTCTCTGTCTTTAGTGAGGTGCCGGAAAATGGTGACTTCTTTCCGAGTAGGTTTACTTCGCTTTCATATTTTGTGCCAACAACCGGGGAGTCCGAGCTATAGCAAAGATTCTCGCAACGCCCAGTTCTGGGAACATTTAGACCTTCAACAACAAAAAAGCTTTTCATTAACTGAAAAACGCCATTGTAACCAGGCGGCTCCGTTGCCGGTGGTCTAAAAATTACCTCATTTGGTAGCGTTAGATACTGGGGCCATACCATAATCCGGGCCCTACATTGTCGCTAGTTTTGCTGTAACCGCTACTAGATTCTTACAATGGGTTTCAATTATTTGGTACGTCATCATGCTCACGGGCACGGGATTGATTACCCCCTGAGCGGTAAACGTCTCTGGGTCAATCTCTTCCGGGTCTACGCCCGTTTTCAGGCACAGGAAATAAATCTCCCTTTCAAGGAGTGACTTAACCTCCCCAAGTGCAGCCTTTTTATCTTCCGCAGATAGAAACTGTTCTATACCCATTTTTACTCCTTTAGAGCAAGTAGTGCTTTTAGATGGTCAATCACTGGTTCAGCGGTTTGCTCAACCTTGAGGTCCCATATTTTTTTGTTGACTGCCTGCCTAATACCAAGCATGTCAATTATACGCGAGGAGGCGTCAGCGCTGATGAGCCCCTGGCCCTGAGCTACATGCCAGAAATGGGGTTCATGGAATAACTCATATTGCCCCTTCTTCATGTCCCCCTCTGTCGGTGGTCTCACTGCCCAAAGCTCCAGAAGTTCGACCAGATATTCCGGCCTATCCAGCCCCTGGGCGAATCTCCAAAATTCCGTATCTCCCCTATCTGAGAGATAGTGAAGAGAAATCATGGACACGAGATTCTCCATCATTTCATTCATCCGCGCGTTGTAGTTTTTTGCCAAAACCGGGCTTCCGTTGTATCCAGCCAAATACCTAACTGCCGCCACAGATTGCATCACTGTTGAACCTATGGAGGTTGCTTCGAGTGGCTCGACAAAACTTGAACATAGTCCTGCTGAAATGACGTTCTTCACCCATTGCTCCTCAAGACAACCTGGGTCTATTGAGAACTTTCTTGCTGGTTCAACCTCGAAGCCGACCTGAGTAGACGCCTCATTAACAGCCTCTTCTTCAGAAATAAATTCAGAGCAGTACACATAACCGTTGCCACGTCTCTCTTGTGTGGGAATTTCCCACATCCACCCAGATGATTTTGCTATAGCCCTAGTGAAGGGGTTTATTTTTCTGTCTTCTGGCAAAGCTGAAGGAAATGCGATTGCCGCATTCATAGGGAGGAATTTAGAATATGACTTCCATTTATTTGCGCCGACGGCCGACATCAGCACTCTTTTGAAACCCGTTGCGTCAATAAATATGTCAGCACTGACAGCTTTATTATTGTCTAGGTGAAGGGACTTTATTCGTCCGTTTTCCACATCAATTTCCACATTTTTTATCTCAGCCTCTACAAGTTTTATATTCCTTTGAATACACAGCTTTTCGAAGTATTTATTGAGCTTGAAAGTGTCAAAGTGAAACTGATTTGTCCTGTTGTGTGGGTCTTTCGAGTGGACGGAATGCTCTATAAGACCTCTATAAGAAATTGAATTAGTTAGAAGTTTTCTGTTTTCATTAAGACCCGAGTACAGCCCCATTAGCCCAAACTGGTTTAGATACTCGTTGCCGCTAATACTGTGAAAATAATCAGGGGTGTGATTTGTCCACCCTTCGAACCTAATTCCTAGTTTGTGTGTAGCTGAAGTCTCTACAATCATCTCCCCTAATGGGATTTCACACATATTCATAAACATTTTCCAGTGTTCAGTCGAGCCCTCACCGACGCCAACTATGCCTATTTCTGGAGAGTAGACCTTTATGATTTCACATGACGGAAATGCCTGCCTAAGCATCAAGGCGAATATGTTCCCAGCCGTTCCTGAACCAGCAACACATATTGTTTTAATCATCTTCTCAGGATTCTTTCAATAAGCGACTTGTCTTCTTTTTCCACAGAATCATCGGCTCGCGCCAACTCCCTGCGGTACGAAATTCTTCTGTCAAAATCGCCCAAGTAGTGCTGGCCAACACCTCTTCCGTTTACAAATCTCCACATGCTTTCGTTGCCCTTGATTATTTCGGAGGTATTGTCGCTCCTCTTAAATGGAATCAACTGATACATGGGGGTCCCTATCGGTATAGTGAACTCATTTTTAGTATGTATATTGAGAACAATATTTATTGCGTGGTAGTAGTCGGTATGAACAACTCCCGGCAAAACTGAATAGTTGGGATTTTGCTCAAATAGGGTCGGAAGGATTAGTGTGGAATACCCTGGTGCAGTTTTAAACATCCAGGGCGTAACCAGCTTGGGAAAGTCGCCTTCAGGTATTTCTCTGTTTTTTGCAAACGGACACCCCTCCGTTGAGGAGTACGGGAACCATTCGGTTCTAAACTCTGGCCTCATTTCTGGTGCGCCCATTTGGTCCAGCTTGAGCTCGAAACTTTTGTTGTTCGCTGTCGGTCTTACGTGAACATTTGTCCATAGCGAAAATGTGACGCCCAGAGACAGGTAGTCAATAGTTCCATGGCACCTCCGGAGAGAGCCTTTCCCCTTTTCTAGATTTTTCCACCACTCTGGCTTGTTGTTTCTATTCGTAAATGGAGGCACTTCCCACAGTAGGTTTGTATGCGGAATTATAAGCATTTCGTTTTTTTTCACTCTCGGAATATCCGAAGTGAAATTTGCAATCTTGTACTTTACTTTTCTCACTGGAACCACGTCACCAAGGAATACTTGGTGCCTTTCGTTACTGGGTGTGCAGCATGTTGGTATGGATATGCCGAACTAAAGAGGATTACAGAGCCGGCCTCTGGCTGAATTTCTACATTAAATAATGGGAACTCCAATTTTCCGCCCTCATATCCGTCGTTAAAGTACCCAACCATACTCATGACTCTTCCGTTCTCTGGGGACGAGTCTGTATGTATATGGTATTCAGCGCTATTCTCATACCTCAAAACACTAAATGGCTCGTGACGAGAAATAAATAATTCATACTGGTTTCTGTAGTCCCAGACGCACTTATCTATTTCACTGTATATTTTATGAAACCCATCTTTTATGTGGTTTAACTCCGGTATGTCCTCTTCGGTCATAATCGGTAGCAAGGACATTTCCATTGACGAGCGGTACTCATTTACAGATGTATTACCAGCCTGCCCGGTAGATGACCTCGCCCACTCCATCCGAGGCCACGATTTATCGGCCTCCTCTTCAAGCATTTCTATTAATGGATAAGCGTCATATACCTCTGTGTAATAGTTGATGCATGGCGCTAAAACTTCTATCTTCACTCCGTCACCTCAAATGTGTAATTTTTGACATATTCTTCCCCGGCAACAACAATACTCACATCATGTATGCCTGCCGAAGAAAATCTATGCGAATACTTTGCTATATGGGACTCTAGATAAAAAGGCTGTATTTTTATTTCTTCTGAAAAATTATGCCCATACCTGACTTTCAGTATCGGAGTATTGCCATCTTTCTTAAAATCAATGTAATCACACGTATACCCAAAAGCCTGCATCAGTCCAATCGGAAGGGTCGGCGATGAAATATTAAAAATGTGAATTGTGGGGATGTGGACAATGCATACCCTGGTTTCGTCAAAATCTATATTTTCCATAGATTCCGACCGTCCAATAGTTATAGACAGGCTATTTTTTTCAGCTAAAGATTGCGCCTCTTCAAGGAACTCCTCAGAAGGGCAGTAAACCGAACGAATCACTCGGCTAGATTATCAAACTTCCCTTTAGCCAAGACGTATCCCTCGCATACCTGCTTAATTCTACGAATTGCATAGAAGTTATGCTCGTGAGGAGTAGACGCCGCTATTGCTGGGTCGGAATCTGGATTTTCGATGTCCAGCGTCTCTGGGTCAATGCCATTCTGGATGCACAGCGTAAACAGCTCCTGCTTGAGCGAGTCCATCATGGCGACGGAGCGATTGATGGTAACCAATGTTTACTGCCCTGTGTCGTCTCCGCTGGCAGTTGTTTCGTTTTGTGATTTGATTGCTGCTGTGAGGCGCGCTGATAACACCACGTTTTCGAGCGTTAGTGTTTGGATGCGCCTGACGAGTTCGTCGATAAGTGTTTGCGGGTCGAGCTGTTCTTCCATTTTGTCATCACTCCTTGTTGCGGAAACTCTTTACAACTATTGTGCCCTCGAGGGGTGTACTTATACGCTCGAGACAATAGCACATAATTGGTCGGGGGTGTTGTTGTAGGTGCTAGTGCAAACCGAAATGGTCACGTAGGACCGACGTCCTCAAGCCACACACCACCTATTGCCAAACTTCCAAAATAGGCGGTTCCAGCCCCCGAGTTGTACGACGCCCTAAGTTGTATGCGTTTTGATGACGTAGTGGTATTTGGGTAAATCCACGATGTACCAATTTGGTACGAGTTAGAAAATGCCAACGTCCCCGTAAACACAGTGTTGACGTAAACATATAGAAACCATGTAACGGCAGCAGAATGGAATACGTCAAAAGACCAGTTCAATTTGTAATTTCTTCCACCGACCAAATTCAAGGTTTGGTCATACAAGTCAACTGTTGGAGATGCCGAACTAACAGTTTTAGTGTTGCTTGCCCAATTAGCCACCGTGCCAATCAGACCTGCCGCTGGGCGTAACGCAGCCGTGTTATCCGCAGACTGGCTGAGGTAGTCCCACGCTGAACCGTCCCACACACGCAGATAACCCGTGTCAGTCTCGTAGATAATCTGCCCCGTAAACGGGTTGCTCGGCCTAGTAGACGACGTACAGACCCCCGGTCTTAGTCCTGTAGCGTTAGATGAAATGGTCATAGTGGGCGCACCAACATTCCAGTAAAACTATTAAAAGTATTTCCACCACGCCAGTACGCCGCACCTTGTGCTGTGTTTGTCCCAACAGTTGGTGGCCCCACTACTTCTCCAGCGTTCAAAACTGTGGAAAGTGTTCCTTGTCCACTAGTATTATAATTTTCATTACTAGTTCCCGAAACGACCATAAACTCAACGTTAATGTTGCCAGTCATATTAACGAAAAGGAAATCAGTACTGGCAGAGATTCCCATTGCGTGCAAAACAATAGAAAAAGAATAGACACCATAAACTGGAGCAGTAAAAACTCCAGTAGTTGCATTAAAGTTGCTTCCTAGGTCATATCTTTCTGTATATGGGTATAAAACGTTTGTTGATGTTCCGCTACTACAAATTTGTATATTGCTTGGGTTATACGCCGAAAATGCACATTGACCAGCCCAATTTTGAGTAACCCATAAAGAACCAGTCCACAACAATGTTTTGCTTGTATCTGTTTCGTAAATAAACTGACCCTCATAAGGACTAGCAGGACGAGTAGTACTAGTACATACTCCTGGTTTAGCAATGGCAGAGGACGCTATGTAATTGTTAATCGGCATCAGGGGCCTCCCACGGTTCGGGTGTGTTGCCAGCGGCGAGCCATTCTTGGTATTCTAAATCCTCATTTGGGACGCCAAGCCATGTAATTATTCCGTCATCATCAAGACGAGCAACACTAATACCGCACAAAGGGTCAGAATTGGTTATAAAATACTTTTTCATAATTCCGCACTCGCTGACCATGCTCCGTTAGAAACAGTGATAGTTGTAATAGATGTAGCGTAAACCAATACAGATATTTCATTACGAGTTCCAACTACTACAGAATACGAGTTATTTATTGAACCAGAACTGTTGTATACACTCCATGTGTTAGGTGTTGATGTCTCGGCATTATAGAGTGTGATGTCAGGAGTTCTACGCATCCTTACTGGAAATTTAATTGCTGCTGAATAAGAATTGCCAACAGTTGGTGCCCATACAACAAGATTATTTCCTGTATTATCACCAGTACCATTCCCATTTACGGGCGCTGTTTCTAATTGAAATGATTTGCTAAAGTAGCGTTGGCATAAAGAAACTTCAACAGCAAAAGGGCGTTGTTCAAACGGGGTCGGCTGATAGTTCTGCTCAACCTGCACACCCCAAATATCAAAAGTCGCAGACTGGATGCCAAGCGAATTATTCAGCGAGTTGTAATCAGAGCCACTCGAAAACCAAAAACGGCAAGCAAGAAAATTGTTGGTCCCAATTGTTTTGCTACTAATAGATGACACGTTGATAAGTGCCGTAAACCGCTGCCACGAAGTTGTCAACGCAAACTTCTGCGCACCGATACCGCCAACAGTTGCCGAACCACCCGACCCAAACTCCTGGTACAAGTCAAGACCAAGGTTGGCTGTTCCGCTTGTCACCTTCGCCCAAAAAGAAACCGTAACAGGCTGGCCCGCACACGTTCTGACATCCTCAATTTTTTGCGTCAACACAACAAGCGAAGATGTGCCAGAACCACCGGTTACAGCATTGCGAATGTGATAAGCCGGTTCTTGGTTAGAGATTGGGTTGCCAGCGGTAAAGGCAACCTGGCTAACAGTTTGCGCTGTCCCAGTTCCCGTCAAATTCATCACCCAGCGGTCTGCCGTATATGCGCCGTTTGTCGTGAACGACGACGTACCACGTTGCCAGATATCAAACCCGCCGTTGATGATTTTGTTACGAAACCCGAGGCCAGCAGGCAGCAACGCAGACGAACCTAAAGCAGATGATATAGGCATTAGACTTCTTTCACCCAACCATTAACAATGATATTCACACCAGCACGGTCGGCATATCCATAAAACTGGTCGCCAGTTACCATCACAATTCCCGTATCAAGAACCAGGGTGTCAGAGGCGGCAATAGGGAGCGCCCACATGAAGTAGTGGCTGTTTGCAATGGAGACACCGTTTGGGGCTAGGGCAAGGTACACAAGCGCGTCTGTTCCCGTTCTATTACATAGGGCAATTTGCTTTACAACCCAAACACGGCTCGCAGCGACGGCGTTGCTCGGGTTGCCATTGATGAGTCCAGGTGTTGTCGGTAGTTCTACTGGACCTAGTACTCGTGTTTCTGTTCTGTCCCCGGTAGCCATTTACATCATCTCCATAAGAACTATTGCGCCAGCCTGATTGTTGGCTATAAAAGCGTCTGGACCTAGTTTAGCCGCTGTGACGTTGCTATTAGCAATTTTTGCCGTCGTGACCGCACTGTCAGCCAAGCCCGAGATAACCATTCCGCCGGCGTTTTCTACGCCAGACATAGTGATATTCACACCAGATGCACCAGCAAGAGCAGAAATGAAGTCACCAGATGTCAAGATTTGCGAGACATCTAGAATAATTGTTTCATTAGACGCGATTGACACGCTATTGAATATTCTATTTGACGTTTGAACGGAACCACCAGATGGAACTAGGGATATTGAAAACGTTGTCGAAGACGCCCCAGTGTTAGTCATCACAATTTGTTTAAGAATAGTAGTCGTCGTCTGACTCGTCGGACAGGTGTAAATGGTCGTATCAGTATTAGCTGTCAATGCAAGCGGACTAGCAACACCACTATTAAACAGTCTTTTCTCAGTGAAAGCCATTACTACTCCTTGTGCTCACCCCTGGGCGGAGTCCTCGATTTACGCTAGACGCACTCATGCTGGCTCCTAGTTCCCGTATCCGTAAACGCGGATATAGTAGCACCCCTGCCGACCCGTTCCATCGCGGACGGAGCGGAGAACGAACTAATCGGCATCAGGGGCCTCCCACGGTTCGGGTGTGTTGCCTTCAGCAACCCACTGCTGGTAATACACATTGGCTTCCCCATCAGGAAGCCAGCAATCCAAACCGTCATCGTTCTTGTAGCACACAAGGCGTTTCACATTTCCCAAAAATTCAACATCGTTGTAAAAATACATCATCCAAAATACTCCGAATTGAAATACATAATTCCAGCAGCGGTAGCAATCCACCCACCTACACCATGGGTGCGAGCGTTTAAAACAGAAAAATACACTGTAGATGTTTGTGGCGTGCCAGAATACTGAGCCGCTGTCGTCACTGGGTTCCCTTGCGATATTGCATAGGCGTTGTAAACCCCGTTAGCCAGGGCAAAAACCGGCCCTTTCCTCATCTGCACTGGATGCTGGATGACGCACCACAACTGCGTAGTGGAGTAGTAATGTCCTTGACACAACCCATCGTCGAAGCCCCAACCTCGCAACTCGTAGTAATACCTTTGGCACAGTTGCAACTCCAAAGCGTGTGGCCTGATTTCTAGAGGTGTGGCCTGAACGTTTGGTTCGGCTTGTATTCCCCAAATTTGAAAAGTGCTGTTCTGTATCCCCATAGAATTTATTCTTGCTGAGTAGTCGCTCCCACCTGAAAGCCAAAATTGAACTATCAGTGCATCGTCAACTGACCCTACAGTTTTCCCGCTAATAGAGGGGACTGCAACAGTCAATGAGTATCGTGACCATGTTGTTGACAAAGTCACAATTCCTCCATTTGTATTTACAGTGTTAGAAGGTGAACCTCCTGTCCCAAAGTATTGAGCTAACTCAAGAGAAATTTTCGGCGTGCCAGATGTTGCTCTTGCATAAAAAGACACAGTAACCGTCTGTCCAGCGAACGTCCTAACGCCTTCAATATATTGGTGCAAAACAGAATAATGACTTGCCGATGATTGACCGGAAACTGCTAATTGAGCAAAGTTTGCTGGTTCAAAACCAGATATTTCATTTCCCAGAGTAAACGCCTGAGTGCTATATGTGGTGGAGCCTCCGGCGCACTCAAGTCTCCAACGGTCATGGAGATACCCCGTGGTGGAGCGTGACAACAATTGCCGTTGGTTGATTTTAAAATCACCGTTGATGATGTTGTTACGCATCCCACTTAATGGCACATCTGTGCTAAGTTTTGCTTGTGTAACAGCATTATTAGCTATGTCAGCTGTCTGTACAGAGCCATCAAGAATAGTCTTAACACCCTGTGTTCCTAAATCTGATATTCGTCTAATACCGGTCATATTTATCCATTATAACTAATGTCGGAGTTGGCTTCATCCATTGGAATCCACCACGTTGCCTCAACAAGCACTACGGATTGCGAACCACTAATTGGGTCTGTCGAAATCCTGTACATCACAACTCCGCTGAAACCGCTAAGCGTGCAGCGGCGTTTCTGGTATAAAACATTCCCGATGCACCAGCTGTACTGGTTGAGCCAACTATTACTCCATACACCCTAAATCTATCTGCCGAAGCAAAATCCGAGTTAGGAATAGCGTTAATGCTATGTTCAAAATTGTTTACGTATACGCCAAAATATTGAGCTCCACCAACCGTTGTTGCTAAATCAATAGTCGCCGCCGAGCGCATGGGGACAGGTAGGTTAATTATAGATTCCCATGCAGTTGTAGATGCCATATAAGCATGTGCAATTGATTTGCTATTTCCAGACACAATCATTTGATAATACCGCTGGCAGAGTGCTAGTTCAACACCGATAGGGCGTTGCTCAAACGGGGTCGGCTGAGTGCCTTGCTCCAATTGGACACCCTCAAACTGGAACCACTCATCTGCACCCGCTGTACCAGAAGGTGTCCACTTAAACCAAAGAGCCAACTGGGTATAGGTGCTGTCCACAGCAAACGTGTAGATGTACCTCGTCATAGTTGTGGTCGGCGTAACAGTCTGCGACAGCAAATTTGCCCCGCTCGTAAAGCCCGTTGAGAATAATGCACCAGATGTTTGGTCTGTCCCTTTCCCGCCGTAGACAACGGCATCAAATGTTGAAGGGGCATTGGCCCCCTTTTTTACATAGAAAGACAACGTAACTTGCTTTCCGGCACACGCTTTTGACGTAACGCTTTCTAGCGTTTGCCCGAAATAAATTGTGCCAGTTCCTGTCTGGAGAGATTTTCGTTGGACACGGCAACCGTAGTTGAAGTTTGTTGTATCGGCAGGTTTACGCTCGACAATCAAAGTGCTTGCTGTTGCTAATTGGGCTGTCCACCAACGGTCTGGGGCTTTCCATTCGGCGGTTGATAGGGATGCCGAATACTCGCTGCTAGTGGTGCGTTGCCAAACATCAAACCCGCCGTTTATCAGCACATTCCTCATTCCACTTAACGGAACATCTGTGCTAAGTTTTGCTTGTGTAATAGCATTATTAGCAATTTTGGCTGTTGTAACAGCATCTGCTGCTAACTTATCTGTTGTGACAGAAGCATTTGATAATTTAGGGGTTGTTATTGCATTGTCCGCAATGTATGTCTCTGTCGGTTCTAGCGGACCATCATTCTCGACACCAGAAATTGTCAGATTCAAAGTTGTGTTTGCCGAAGCAGAAGCATAAAGAGTCTCAGTAGTCTCCAAAACTTGCGACAAATTAATCAGAAGGGAATCGTTAGCGGCAACAGTAACCGCATTAAACAACGCAGTACTAGCCCCAATGCGCAAAGTAAACGTGGCAGAACTACCAGTCGTATTCGCGACTACAACCTGCTTCACGATTGATGTCTTGCTCGCAGGCACTGTATACACAAGCGTTGAACTTGTTGTCAGTGCAAGCGGCCCAACTAAGCGTTTATGTTGAAACGGCATAACTACCTCATCACCTAAATCGACTCTTCAGGCTTCGGGATACGAGTCTTGATTTCTTTAATTGTCTCACGCCATGCATCAATACCGCCATGGTAAATGAGGTCTAGTTGGTCGGCAATAGAAGGGTATGCCGCGAGGCGCTCTCGAACCCATGCGCGCGCATCGTATTCCTCTTTAAGGATGACCATGCGCGCTTCAACATCTGCCCAATCTGGTTTAGTTTGAACTTCATCTTTCCAAACAAGTGAATCAAAATCAGGGCGCGGCAATTCCCATGTCGCGTTGGGGCGCAAATCCCAAATTGCTTGCGCCATCATGCTAAGTTCATGCAGTTCTTCTTGTGTAAACATGTTATGCCTTGATGATATAGTTGAGAACCATTGTTGGTTGCACGTTGTTGTGGGCAGAGTTGCTGCCTGTGTTTTGGTTGGTTGCAGTTTGTGCTTGGTTTGTCGCAGTTTGACCTGCATTACTAAGACCTACGGATAGGTTTGCGGAGTTTCCTCCAGTGTCTCCATAAACAGGGGTATTGTGGTTAAAGTTCTGGCCAACTACCAAACCACCACCCACAATTGAGTATGTAGAAGGGTTGGCATACACACCTCCTGCAATGTAAGCAATTCTGCCAGCATCGCTGTTGGTCGCACCAACTGCTGCATGGAGTGAGCCGTGACTAGGATGGGTGTGGTTACTGGACGCAAAAACCGTGCTTCCAGTCAAAGCGTTCGCGTGCGTGTGCTCGTTTTGAGTGTGATTATGAGAATTCTGAACGTGCGTGTGACTAGCCAATTGGGCTTCTGTCAAAACGTGCGTTTCTGCGCCACCAACGCGCCCAAGCGCATCAGCACCACTTGAAATTGTTGCAGACGACAGCCGCGATGCTGCCGAGCCGCCCATGTTGTCAACACCCGCGATTGTACGCCCACGTAAGTCTGGAAGACGGAAATCAGTACCCGCTTCCTCTCCTATATTGTACGTTGTGCCAAGCGCGGAGAAAAGCCGCGAATATGTAGTCCTGCTAACTGTTTGACCTGCACAAAGCAGCCACCCGCTTGGTGCAGAAGAGCCAGCGTATGGGGAAATCATTCCAGCAGGCAGAAATGCTTCGACTAGAGCGTTAGCAAACGCGGTAGTGGCGATTTGCGCACTGTTATCACCAGTGATTGGGTTGGGGGCAGTAGGCGTGCCTGTGAGAGCAGGCGAATTCAAAGGTGCTTTGTCTGCTAACGCATTTGTTACTGTTGTCGCAAAGTTTGCGTCATCACCAAGAGCTGCGGCAAGTTCATTCAGAGTGTCGAGAGCAGATGGAGCGGCGTCGACAAGATTAGACAACTCAGTTCGCACGAATTCGGTAGTCGCCACCTGCGTCGTGTTCGTTCCAGCAGCCGCTGTTGGTGCGGTCGGTGTTCCTGTCAGTGAAGCAGAAACAAACGATGGAGCAACCGTTGCGGTCATTTGTCCTGTCGAATGAACGGTGATTAAAGTTGAACCAGAGTGGTCTTTTAGTTCAAGTAGGGGCGCAGACGAGCCAGCGACCTGTTGAATTACAACAGAGTCGTCAGCCACCCTGAATTCGGGTGCAGTGTCAAACCTTTGACGCGCCATCTACTTTCCTACTCCCCCACCACGGTGACTCGAGACAATAACACATAATTGGTCGCAGTTGTTGTTGTAGGTGCTGGTGCAAACCGAAATCATAATTATCCACGGTAATACACCCTAAAAACTGCGGCGCCCAGATGGACTCCGTTACCCAACTGCGCTCTTATACGGATTTGATAAGGCTCGTGGATACCACCCCAGTGACCTAAAGCCCAGCCGAAAAGCCAAACAATATTATTATCAAAATTGCTAATTGGGGTTATGCTAACAAAATTAAACATATCAACCCCAGGTGGAAGATTAATAAGATAATCAGCAGCACTAGCGGTCAGTACTTGACTAACCTCTGCAAATCTAAGATTAACCAGAGTATTACCATTCAACTGATAAGAAGAAGTAATATTTAACGTGCTAACCGTTGTTGTTCCGCTCAAAGTTGGGCTTGCTGTATTAGCCTTAGAGTTCAGTTGCGTTTGTATTGAACTTGTTGCCCCATCAAGATACTGCAATTCCGTGCTTGAAACTGCGCCGATAGATGTATTGCTTGGTAAAACAACAGTGCCAGTAAATGTAGGACTCGCTAGCGGTGCTTTTAGTCCAAGAGCAGTTGTTATTGTGGAAGAAAAATTTGCGTCGTCACCAAGCGCAGCGGCAAGTTCATTCAGGGTATCGAGAGCAGACGGAGCAGCATCAACAAGATTGGACAACTCAGTACGCACGAACGCTGTAGTTGCAATTTGGGTTGTATTAGTTCCCGCTGTCGCTGTTGGCGCAGTTGGCGTACCCGTCAGCGCAGGGCTAGTAAGATTTGCGCCAGTCATCGCGCCAGTAGACGTGATTGACATTAAGGATGAGCCAGTATGGTCTTTAACGTCAAGCAAAGATGCGCTAGAACCAGCCGCCTGTTGAATAACAACAGAATCGTCTTTGACAACAAACTTTGGTGCATGGTCGAAGCGCTTGTTAGCCATTAGTTGGTCTCCATATTCATCATGACCATCATGTCATACAGCTGGTTTTGTTGGTTAGCAGCCTCGTTCAAGATGACCCATTTTTCGCCGTCATAGCGCCATGTGCGGTTTCCAACAGTATAAAAATCATTAGTAGTTGGTGAGTTTGGAAAATCAATCGGCATGGGGGGCCTCCCACGGTTCAGGTGTGTTGCCTTCAGCAAGCCATGTCAGATACGCCTGATAGTCCATGTTTGCCTCATCGCAAGGTATCCACGCACCATCTGTTGTGCGAAAAACAACAATGTGTGCTTCGTTTTGTTTGATTCGGTAAGTCATAGTTCTGCCGATGCGGTGAATCCGTACATCACGCCGTTGCTTGACCAAAACGCATTGAAACCATCTTTGAAAGTTCTATCAACGCCAAGAAAAGTGCCAAAAGTATAAACTGTGATAGTGGGTGTGGCTCTCTTAGTCACCTTGAAAGGCACATTGAGGAACCAAGTTGTGCTTGCGATATAGAGGGAATTGACGAACAGGTAATCGCCAGATGCGGCTAGGGTTCCTTGTGCTTCAAAGTATCGCTGGCAGAGTGCTAGTTCCTCTCCGAATGACTTATGCTCAAACGGTGCTGCTACTGGCCCAACATTTAATTGAACACCAGTAATCTGCCAATAGTTGACAGAAGCATTTTGCCCCGAAGCGAGGTTGACCTGTCCTACTGCACGATTTCCGGTTGATGCAGAAGCCCATGACGATTGCAAACTGCCACTTTGCCAACTCGCACCCGTACCAAGATAAAACATCATAGTCATTGACCCGTTTGCGTCGTTATCAAAAGCACCAGTTGTATCCGCAGCAAACGTCAGTGTTTTAAATTCCCAAGTATTTGCGGCATTTACCGTGTATGCCTTGCTCGTTTGGCGAGTGTTGTCAATGTCATACAACTCACAAATGTATGTCCCAGTAAGGCCCGACTTAACCCAAAATGAAACGGTTAGTTGTTGCGCAGACGACGTTCCTTTGCAAATGGACTGCAAATCCTGACCTTCAAGTTTTTGTTGAATTAGCATTACGTCTGTACTAGAGGGAAACGCATCTTGAGTCGTGCAAGTCATTTTGAGTGATTTGCGAAAACCAGAACCAGTCGGGAAATCATCAGAAGCAGAAGCAACTTCTTGAGTCCATGTACCAAGAGAACTTGCGCCAACAGCCCATCTGTCTGCTGTTAAATAATTACTCCCTGAGCTAATAAAAGTAGCCGAGTTTCCTCGTTGCGATACCTGCATCGCACCGTTATATAGTAAATTACGAGTATTCTGACTAACCCAACCAACACCAGAAGCCTGACTGGAATCGGAAACTAAATACTGCCCATTAGAACCTGCAGCAAGACGAACTAGAGTATCCGCAGCGCTACCAACAAGAAGGTCGCCCTTGGCGTCAATTACCGTATTTGTAGAGTCAGCTACCCACGCGACACCAGTCGAGGTAGAACTGTCTGCTGTTAGGCGTGTACCGTTTGAACCGACCGCAACGCGACCAATCGTTTGTGATGCTGTACCAACAAGTAAATCACCCTTGGCTTGTATCGACCCGATGATTTGGTCATAGACAGCACCTGGACCGATTTCTACCCAGAATGAGTCGTAATAAACATAGAGAGAGCCAGTATCTGATTCGTACCACATATCCCCCGCCGCTGGTGACGACGGTGCTGTGTCGGAGACTGTAACCCCACCCGAGCCAAGGTCTTTATATGTTGTTCCGTCGTTGGTGAATTGCCATTTATCTGTTGATTCATTCCAACGAAGGTCAACATTCGCTGAAGAACCGCGTTCAACTTCAATTCCGGCATTTTGAGAAGGTGCACCGGTCGCATTGTTGTTCAGAACAATGATGTTGTCATCAATTGTCAGTGTTTCAGTATTAATTGAAGTAGTTGTTCCAGAGACCGTAAGGTTACCAGAAACGGTCAAGTTTCCATTGACAGTAGTCGTTTTACCAGTTCGTCCAATATACACTGCTTCAGCGTCGTAATCGCCGATATAAATGTTTCCGTCAGTGGTTATTGACCCCGGAATGCCCCCGGAAAAGCCTCGACCGGCATCAATAAAAACGCTACCGCCTGTATTTGATGTCGAACTGTCAGCCCCCCACCCCCCAAGAATAGTTACACTGCCACCCTGTGCTGCGCCAGACCCATCTGAGGTGTTCGCTTCGCCACCAAAGATACCAACGTGTCCCCCAGTGACAGCACCAGCGTTAACCCTAAGTACTGGCCATATGTTAATTCCACCATTAGGTGGAGTTTCAAATGAAGCACGACCTATGTTAATTCCACCACTAGTTGTGTCAATTGTAGAGTCATCAGTAACGCCAACTCTTATATTGCCGAGAGTCGCTCCAGCAAAAGTAGGATTATCTGCAGTTCCAACGGCCTGACCAATTGCGATAGTTGGGCTAGAGCCTTCACCCGGGGTGTGTGTGACGGTGACGCCAGTACCGCCAGTTACATCTCCTACATAATTTCCTGTTGTGTCAGTTCCCAAGTCAATAGCATCGTTTACCCATGCGGTGCCATTCCATTTAAGGAATTGACCCGAAGCAGCCGACGTAATGGTTACGTCGCCAACATCATCGAGAGTATTGATTGTCGGGATTGCTGTTGGTAAAAACTTTGTGCCGTTAAAGCCAAGGAACTGACCGTTCGTCGCACCAGTTGTATCGACTTCAATCGAATCAACAAATAGTGTCGATGAGGACATTGAACCAGAGACCGTGACATTTGTTGGGAGACCAACGGTTACGCCACCAGTGCTACTCGATACTTCTACTTCGTTTGCTGTACCTTGGATAGTTGTTACGCCAGCCACACCAGCGGCTGCGTAAACAGATACACGGATTGAGTTACTCGATGGAGGTGTCTGAAACTTAGCAGTAATTGTGTTGGTACTTGTTGCCTCCCAGTTGATGTCAATGACTTCGTACGGGGATGAAGTATTCCGTGCCGACACGACAACATCGCGGGTTTGCATGTTGTGCGTAATGACATAGTCGACATTGGTTCCGTCGCCAATTGTTTGCGAGTATGCGCTTGGTCCAACGACACCGACACTCGCATAGATATTGACTCGTACTGCGTTACTTGAAGGCGCTACAGAGAAGTCAAGGGTGACCGTGTCTTCGGTTGTTGCTTCCCAGCGAACGTTAATGTTTTCATATGGCGAAGCATTGTTGCGGCATTGAACAAAAATGTCACGTGTCCCAAAATTATGAGTGAGCACAAACAGTGTCGTTGTGCCGTCACCAATGATTTCAGTGTGAGCGTTGTTATACCCTGCCTCTAGGTCGTTAACCCAGTTGGTACCGTTATACTTGAGAACATGCCCAACCTCGAGTGCGGTGATTGAAACGTCGTCCAGTTCGGAAAGGGTGAGCGAACCACTGACGCTAACCCACGTCGCCCCATTAAGAATGTAGAGAACTTCTGTATCCGAGTCAAACCACAGGTCCCCAGAGGATGCACCGGCGGGTTCTGTGGGAGAGATAACAACACTCGCACCAGAAGACACTTGCAGCCATTCACTGCCGCTTCTGTAATAGAAAACATCATTAGTTGTGTCAACAGCAATAGTGCCGTCAGGACTTGCAGCTGCTGGGACACCGTTTGTTGTAAATGTTGTTACTCCGCCAGCAGCGACAAAATTGTCATCGGATTTAAGAGTATTTGCGCTATCGCGATACAGATTAACGTCGCCAGTCGCAGAACCACTAGACCAGGTAATTCGGCCACCGGCATCAATTCTAATCCGTGCAACGCCGTCACTTACAACACGAGCAGAGAGCGCTTCGTCACTGGGAGATGAAAATTCAATTCCACGTAGTGGTGTGCCTACGAATCTTGTCATGAACCCAGCCTCAACTGATTTCTATTTGGGCACCCCTCGAGGTGCTATGTAAACCTTAGCCTGTTACAACAACCGTAAAAGCGTTTGATGCCGGAGCGGAAGAAAACGTCACAGTTACTGAATCTGTTGTGGTGCGAACTACGTCCGCAATTACGGTATCATACGAGGAAGAATCGAACACCTGAACAACAACTGCTCTAGTTCCGAAATTATGGGTCACTGCGTATGAGGTGCTTGCACCATCTCCGATTACCTTAGAGGCTACGCGGGCAAGTACTGGCGTATTGGTATTTGCACCAGTTGGCGAAGTAGCGGCAAGATTTGTGCGAGCCTGCGACTCTGTCGAGGCATTTGTACCGCCGTTAGCGATAGGCAGTAGCCCTGTTACGCCCCCACCGCTTGACGAGTCGAGGTCGATTGCGTCGACAGACAAAACGCCGGCAGTAAATGTAAGGCCTGTGCCAGCCATATTTGACTTTAGATGTAGGCCGTTCGATGTTGTCTCTAGTCCATTAACTGCGCCGTCAACCTTGATTTGTAAGTTGTCTGACGATATTTCTATACCGCCAGCAGCAGCGACATTAACCGCAAGCGGGCTACCGCCGCCACCGCTTAGACCGCTACCTGCAGCAGTTGATGCGATGCGCAACCTGTCGCTAGAAATCTCGAGAGTTGGGCTTGCCGCATCATCATCAACGCGAACAGAAAGAACGTCTCCCGTCTTTAGGAGGCCATCGCCCGCCAGAATGTTGCCAGCAACGGAAAAGAGCGAGAATGATAGACCGGTTGTGCCGAGAGTAATTGGTGCATCTGTAATCAGAACCCATCCAGAGTCAGCGTTGATAGTACCTTGCTCGACGAAGGTGAATAGCCCTGGAGTGACTTCTGCAGAAGAATCAGCGTCGTCGGAACGGCTTGGTGCTCCAGACTCAGCGACTACATAAATACCGTTTTCGGATGGGGTGTCTTGGTTTTTTACAAGAACACGGTCACCTGCAACAAGCGTGTAACCGTCAATTGTATCGCCAGCTTCGAGGCCAGTAGAAAGAGTGATAGCACCAGTGGTAGCAACCTTGACAGATGCTTTTACGTCTAGGCCAGTGCGGGCAGAGTCAACATAAGACTTGTTTGCAGCGTCGAGGCCGCTTACAGGAGTCGCAACCTGAAATCTTCCGTTGGCATCACGAATGACCAGGGTGCTTATCGAATCGGAGGCTGTTGCGGCATCAAGCTTTGCCTTGTCCTCTGCGGACATAACTCCGTCATCTGAACCGGTTGCTAGATTTGGCGTAAGGGTAATAGCGCCATTTGACTCAGAAACGCTTAGAGCAGAAGAAGAATCACCAGCGATAGAGACACCATGGAGCATCTTTCTCCATGCAGAACCGGTGTAGACTTTTATTGTCTTTTCGGTGCTGTTGTATATTAGGCGACCTTCAAAGTTGCCAGATTCTGGGTCACTGGCGACAGACTCAAACCGACCATTGAGGATTTGATTCTGTACGAGGTCTAAGTTTGTTACGAATTTAGTCGCCATTTGGCCTCGCCTTTATGTTAGATATGCATATCCGGAGAAAGCCGCAGTAAACGTTACCGTCACTTGCGAATTACTGTTATATGTTACCTCACCAACTACTACCGTATCTGCAGAATCGACGATAGTAACGGATGGCTTCCCTCCGAGCGTGTGGTTAATCACCCATTCAGTAGAGGCCATTGCCTGCGAATGAGTATGTCTTCTTGTGTTTCCAGCCTGTCCGCCAGTTCTGACGACTACCTGATTCGGTGCGTCTTGGTTGACTATTACCTGATTGGGAACATCTTGAACTATGACTACATTGTTGGGAACGTTGCTCATCGTGTTACCTGCGGCAATAGAGTAAATGTTCCTCTTATAACTCTTGACACTTCCCCGGCCGCCGACTCTATTTCTAAGTCATAAACACCATCAGATGGAATTGTTGAAGTAAGTTCGTCATCCATATATACACGCATTGCGTTTAATATTCCACCCGGCTGCATTTCTATCCCACCATTTTCGGACGTTAGTTCAACAAAAAATGTTGAGCTTTCTATAGTTCGACGTACCTGAAGACGAGCGGTAAATCCAGATAGGTCAAAATCTAGATACACATCTGGTTCTAGTGGGTCTGGATACTCAAGCTCAATCAGCCTTACGAACGTAGCTCCCTGCTCGCAGGTTATGTTGTAAACGCCTGAAAGCATGTTTGGCCAGCTCCTCTGCTGCTAGAAACGCATGAAATTATTGTAGATGAGGAATGCCTTTTGATTTAGGAATAATCAGACGGCGCTCGCTGAGCCTTTATTTGGCCCAACGTTTTTTAAACCAAGGCTCATGGCTACTGATAGCGCAAGGGCAACGACTCCAGCCTTTAAGCTGTCGCCTGCAATCAGGCTGTCAAAATCCGCCCCATTTACCATCCAGTAAGCCAGATATCCCTGGAAGAAAGTTCTTACTGCCCTCTCTGCTGCTTCTTTTGCGAATTTTGTATTCATGAATTCTCCTTCGCCACCTTGAATTTTATCACAAAGCGTTAAATTTAGAAGTTTTTAATAAGTGGTAAGATTTAAATTCAGGAGGTTTCTATGTCCCCCGGGAAACTTCGCCGCAGAAGTGGCAGCTGGATTTTACTTGCGACGATTGGCGGCTCATTTATTTCGCCTATGGTAGGAATTGGCGGTATTTCTGCCCAAGCCGAACCAGGACTTAGTGTAACCGTTTACAACAACTTTGGCTACAACAATTCGCCTCCACTCCCCACGGTCAGCGGTCGCCCGGTCGTTGGAACCACCACTCTCACTCAGATTAATCAGAACTTTGACAATGCACCGCTGTTCAACATGTACGAAGACTTTATTGTTAAGTATGAAGGTCACATAACCCTGCCCGTGACTGGCTCGTTTAGGTTCTTGCCCGCTGCGGATGACGGAACCAAACTCTATATAGACAATGTTTTGATAGACAACAACTGGGTTGACAAGGGCGGCTGGGGCAACCCGTCACAGTACGTTTCTTTTAGCGCTGGAGTTTCCAAGCCAAT
>Ga0194116_10000197_pt1 | contig 118501 bp, 101 predicted proteins | sample TA2MahsurfametaG_4_FD_148617 | JGI IMG/M metagenome (GOLD analysis project Ga0194116, IMG submission 148617) | Freshwater microbial communities from Lake Tanganyika, Tanzania - TA2015008 Mahale S9 surface | ecosystem: Environmental > Aquatic > Freshwater > Lake | place: Tanzania: Lake...
AATTAGAGCCGACGCAAGGACGAATTAACTAAACTATTTACTAAACTCAAAGTTGAACTGAGGGTCTGGTGAATGAAGAAAAAAGAACGGGGAGACGATTGTCTCCCCGTTCTAAACGAACAGAAAAACAACTGCTGCTAGTCCTCAATCAACTGACCAACCTACGCTCGGCAAGTATCTTGAAATTAGTCCACTGCTGAATGCGGAATAACGCTCATGTTGCGAAACGCCATGTCGCAACACTACCTCTGTTGCATTGGAAAGCATCGCCAACTTCATCCAAGGAGAAGAGCCAATGAGGCGAGCATTTACAACACTAGCAATTCTGATTCTTCTAGCAGCATGCAAGGGGGAGGTTGGACCAGTTGGACCGGCTGGACCACAGGGACCACAGGGACCTAGTGGACCAACTGGAGCTACAGGCCCAGCCGGACCTGCGGGATCCCTGAATCGCTTTGCACAAACAGCAGTCATAGACGCAGATGGTGACGCTGTCGTTGCACTTCCAACGACTGCAGGCACGAGTGCAACCGGAACGAAACCGAACCTGACTTGCTTCATAACAGACAACCCTGCCGAAGGGCTTTGGATTTCGGTTAATGGAGCGAGTGAAGACGAACCAAACTGTATACTTTTCTTTTCAAATGGGCGGTGGAACGCAGCACTAATCAACGGAATACCGACGTGGACAGCGCTCTTCATTGCGACGTGGTAATTTTTCAGCCGTGAGTGGGACCCTAGTAAAAGGGGAGAAAGTAAAGAAGGCCACCATCGCGGGTGGCCTTCATATCGAAATACTAAACTAGTCACTAAACATCGTCAATCAGAACGGCGTAACCGTATGATTTCCATGATGGTAGCAAAACTCATACGTTTTCCGTACATCAGCAAGCCCACGCGATAGATCCGCGCCGCGACCCAGACGCAGGCGACGCTCGCGAGCAGCACCCCCAACAGACTCCCGATGATCTCCCCCGCGCCGACCTGCGTCGCGGTCATCCGCATCGGCATTATGATCGGCGCGGAGAAGGGCACCCAGCTCACGATCTCCGCGAGCCGGCTGTTCGGGTTCGTGAGGATCGGCTGGGCGAAGATGATGCTGAACACCAAGAGCATGATCACCGGCTGCGCCGCCTGTTGCGCCTCCTCCTGGCTCCCGACCATCGCCCCCACCGCCGCGAAGAGCGACGCATAGAGCGTGTAGCCCAGGAGGAAGAAGAGGACGAGCGCGACGAGCACGAAGGGCTCCACCGACGGGAGCCCGACCTGTGGCACCCCCTCGATCCCCATCGCACCGAAGATCTTCGCACGCTGCGTGTAGAACCCAACACTCGAGAGGAGCCAGACCAACTGCTGGGTGAGCCCCACCGCGCCGACCCCGATCACCTTCCCGGCGAGCAAGACATCCGGCGACACACTGGCGACGATCACCTCGGCCACACGCGTGGTCTTCTCCTCGAGCACCCCACGCAGGATCGCCTGCCCATAGAAGATGATGCTGAAGTAGAGGAGGAAGGCGACGCCGAAGCCGAAGATCGAGTTGGCGAGCCCTGAGCCCCCAAGCCCCTCGTCGGTCACGCGATCGGCCTTGAGGCGGACGCGCACCCTCGCGAGCGTCTCCGCCCGTTCGGCGTCGATCCCCGCCGAGGTGAGGCGAGCGGTGAGGAGGGACTGTCGGATCGCGCCCTCGATCGCCTCCATGTCGCCGACGGAACTCGCGTTGCGGCCGGCATAGCGCGCCGCACCCGATGCGACGGTCCCTGAATCGAGGACCAGCACGCCGGCGAGCTCCTTCCGCTGGATCTGCGCGATCAGTTCGCTCTCGCGTGTGGCGAGCTCGGCGGGGCGGAGCTCATCGACCGGCGCGGTGGTCGGGGACGGACCCTGCAGCGTAGGTGCGGCGAGTCGTTGCGCGACGCGCGCACCGAGCCCGGAGCCGGTGGCATCGAGGATGCGGATGTCAGCGACCCGCGCCTCACGCATGCTCCGCACGCTGAGATACGCCGGGAGGATCATGATCCCCCCGAAGAAGAGGGGGCCGAAGAGGGTCACGATCACGAACCACTTGGTCCGGACGCGCTCGAGATATTCGCGGCGGATGACCGCCCAGAGCTTAGCCATGTCCGCTCATCCCCGGCTCGACGCCCGTGGCGCCGACCCGTTCGAGGAAGATCTGATGGAGGGAGGGTTGTACGCGCTCGAACCGTTGGATCGAGGCGCCGCTGCTCACCAGCTGTCGGAGGAAGGTCTGCGCATCCGCGTCACGTGCGAGTTCGACCTCGAAGCTCCGCCCATGGTCGTCGCAGCGCGCTACGAGCGTGCGGTCATCGAGGATCGCGCGAATCTCGTGGCTGGGATCGCTCTCGAGCGCGAGCGCGATGGTGCGCCCCGCATGCGCCCCCTTCACCGCGGCCATCGTCCCGTCGAGGACCTTTGTGCCCCCGGCGATGATGCAGACCGCATCGCACAGCCGCTCGGCGTTGTCCATCAGATGGGTGGAGAAGATCACGGTGCGCCCGCGCCGACGAAGCTCCACTACGGTGTCCTTGAGCGCCTGCGCATTGATCGGGTCGAGCCCGCTGAAGGGCTCGTCGAGGATCACGAGTTCCGGGTCGTGCAAGAGCGTGCCGATGAACTGGACCTTCTGCTGCATTCCCCGCGAGAGCTCATCGACCTTCGCCTTCCCCCAGTCCTTCGCCTCGGTGCGGAGAGTCAGGCGCTCGAGCCACTCATCGATCCGGATGTCAGCGGTCTTCCGATCGATCCCCTTGAGCTCAGCGAGGAACCGGAGGACATCGCGGACCATCATCTTCTTGTAGAGGCCGCGCTCCTCGGGGAGATACCCCACGCGGTCGAGCTGGGACGCAGCATGGTGTGGCACACCGAGGATCCGGATCGACCCCGTGTCGGGGGCGATGATGTTGAGGATCATCCGGATCGTGGTCGTCTTCCCGGCGCCGTTGGGGCCGAGGAGTCCGTAGACCGTCCCAGTGGGGACGGTGAGCGAGAGATCGCGGACGGCGGTGTGCGCCGCGTACCGCTTGGTGACGCCCGAGATCTCAAGGGCGGGTGTCGTCATGGGGTGGGGGCAAGGGGGTGCGGAGGGGAATGTAGGGTCGCGCGCCCCTCCCCGCTTCGCGATACTACGCCGATGCGAATCCAGTCGCTGATCCTCGGGGTGTTGGCCGCTGCGGTGCTCGCCTGTGGCGGGGCGCCGAAGGCGGGGGAGGATCAGGTCCTCGTGGTCTTCAACGCGGGGAGCCTGGCGCGCCCCATCCGGGTGGCGCTCGACACCTTCGCGGCGCGCACCGGAGTCCGGGTGGAGCAGGAGAGCGCGGGCTCGCTCGAATCGGCACGGAAGCTCACGGAACTTGGGAAGATCCCTGACCTCATCGCCTTGGCCGACGCCGAGGTCTTCCCGCGCTTCCTGATGCCCGAGTTCTTGGATGGGTATGTGGCGTTCGCGCGGAACCGGATGGTGATCGCGTACACCGGCCGCTCGCGCTTCTCCCGGGAGATCACCGCCGACAACTGGTGGCAGATCCTCCAGCGTTCTGGGGTGGAGACGGGGCGATCGGATCCGCAGCTCGATCCCAACGGGTACCGCACGATGCTCGTCTGGCAGCTGGCCGAGCGGTTCTATGGCGAGCCCGGACTCGCGGCGCGGCTCGAGGCGGTTCACCCGCCACGCAATGTGCGTCCCAAGGAGGCCGATCTCGTCGGGCTCCTGCAGGCGGGGGAGTTCGACTACATCTGGTCGTACGAGTCGATGGCGCGCGCGCTCGGCTTGCCATTCGTCCAGCTCCCCAACGGGATCGATCTCAGTCCGCCCGATTCGGCAGAGTCTTATGCACGCGCCAAGATCACGGTGCGAGGCGCGCGCGCAGGGGACTCGGTCACCTTCGTCGGATCACCGATCGTGTATGGGTTCGGTGTCCCTCGTGCAGCGCCGCATCCAGCGGTCGCGGAGCGCTTCGCGCGGTTCCTGATCTCGGGGGAGGGGCGTGCGATCCTGCGACGTGAGGGGCTCGATGCGCTAGAGAATCCGGTGCCGCAGGGGACTGCCGCGCCATGGATGGTGCCGTGAGTCATTCGTCGACTGAGCACGCTGGTCTCGATGCGCGTGGATCGCGTGCGATGGCTCGCGTCCTGAGCATCCTCGCTGCCCTCGCGGGGTCGTTCCTCTTGCTCTTCTTGGCGGCGCCCATCGCCGAATTGGTCGGGGTAGGCGGCGCCGAGGGGTTGAAGCGGCTGGTATCCGATGGCGAACTGCGCGGCTCGCTCCTGCTGACCGCGCTCTGCGCGACCGCTGCCACCCTGATCGGTGTCTTCACCGCGACTCCGCTCGCCTATCTCTTGGCGCGTCGCACCTTCCCGGGACGTGCGCTGCTTGCGGCGATCTTGGACCTCCCGTTGCTCATCCCACACCCCGTCGCGGGCATCGCGCTCCTCCTCCTGCTCGGGCGCGAGAGCGCCGTCGGTGGAGCGGCGCTCGAGATGGGGCTTCGCATCGTCGGCACCCCGATCGGGATCATCGCGGCGATGCTCTTCGTCTCCGCGCCGCTTTTCGTCAGCGGGGCGCGTGAAGCCTTCGCGAAGGTCGATCCGCGCTACGAAGGGGTCGCCCGTACACTGGGCGATACCCCCTGGCGCGCCTTCCACCGCGTGACCCTCCCCCTCGCAGGCCGAGGCCTCCTCGCCTCCTCGGTGGTGATGTGGGCACGTGCGGTGAGCGAGTTCGGGGCGATCGTCATCCTCACCTACAATCCAAAGGTCGTGAGCGTGTTGAGCTATGACCGCTTCACGAGCTTCGGATTGTCAGAGGCGCTCCCGGTCGCGGCGGCGCTCGCGATCCTCGCGCTGATCCCCCTCACCGTGCTGCGCGCGCTCCGCCCCGATACCGGGATGGAGCGATGATTACCCTCGAATCCCTCTCCGCCACCAAGGGGCGCTTCGCGCTCCACGAGGTGAGTTTCACGCTCGAGCGTGGCGCGTACGGCGTGGTGATCGGGCCCGCTGGGGCAGGGAAGACCACGCTCCTCGAAGTCGTCGGGGGACTCCTTGCCCCGCGCACCGGTCGACTCCATCTCGACGGCCGCAACATGCGAGGCGTCCCCCCTGAGGATCGTGGGATCGGGCTCGTCTATCAGCACGCGTTCCTCTTTCCGCATCTCTCGGTCCGTGAGAACGTCGCGTACGGTGCCGCTGATGCCGCCACGCTCGATGAAGCGATCGACCGGATGGGGGTCACGCCGCTCCTCGCTCGAGATGTGCGCAGTCTCTCCGGCGGTGAGCGGCAACTCGTCGCGCTCGCGCGTGCCCTCGCGCGTCGACCGCGCATCCTCCTTCTCGATGAACCCTTCAGCGCGCTTGACCCGCGTCGTCGCGTCCTGATCCGTCGTGAGGTGCGTGCCCTGCACCGCGCCTGGGGGCTCACCACCCTCCAGGTGACGCACGACTTCGCCGAGGCGGGGATGCTCGGTGATCAGGCGATCCTCCTCGATGGGGGGCGCATCCTGCAGGCGGGAGCGCCCGCCGAGGTCTTCCGACGGCCTGCCTCACCCTATGTGGCAGAGTTCCTCGGTGCGGAGAATGTGCTGGCCGGGGCCGCACGTGACTTAGGTGAGGCGGCGCCCGATTGGCTCGATGGCGACCCGCGCGAGTACGCGCAGGGTCATCGCGCCTTCGCCTTCGAATCCGAGGGACTCACCCTCTATGCGGTGGGTGACTTCGTCCCCGGCGCCGGGCATGCGGTGATCCGCGCGGAGGAGATCACCCTCGCGCGCGGCCAGACGCACGACTCGGCGCGCAACCGATTCTCCGGGCGCATCACGGAGCTCGTCACCCTCGGCGCACTCACGCGCGTCACGGTCGATGTGCGCGGGACCCCGATCGTCGCGGCACTCACCACGCGGTCGGCGCAGGAGCTCTCGCTCGAGCCCGGACTCGCTGTGGTGGTCACCTTCAAGGCGATGGCGGTGCATCTCTGTTGAGAGGCACCGCCATCGGGTCCTGCATCGATCCGACCGCGTCAGCTCACCACGCGATCCCGTAGTCCTCACCGTGATTGCTCGCCGCACCCCAGAAGCTCCCGCGCGCCCGGTCGAACATGATCGCCGTGATCGGTCCTGAGGTCTTGTTCGCGAACTCCATCACATAGCCGCGCCGCCGCAGATCCTCGCGCACCCAGTCAGGGATCTTGTCGTTGAGCTGGATCCGGCCTGGTCGCGCATCGTGCAGCCCGAAGCTCGAACGCATCTGATAGCTGTGGAACCCCGGATGCTCCGCGGCCTGCTGTGGGGTCTGGCCGAACTCCACCATCGCGAGGAAGAACTGCAGGAGATCCTGATCCTGCGTGTCGCCCCCCTGTACGGAGAAGGCCATCCAGGGCTGGCCCTCCTTGAGCGCGATCGTCGGCGTCAGTGTCACGCGCGGCCGCTTTCCCGGCTCGATCACGTTGAACGGCCCATCCTCGGCGCGCGTCACGAACGACTGCGCACGCTGTGAGAGCCCGATCCCCGTGCGCCCCGCGATCACCGCCGGCACCCACCCGCCGCTCGGCGTGATCGAGACCATCCACCCCGCCTTGTCTGCGGCCTGGATGCTCGTCGTGCCACGCGTGAACGCCTCATGGAAGGCGGCATCATCTTCAGCGCCGCCGATCGTGCCACCTGAGGAACCGCCGCGTGCCGCGGAATCCGCGCGCGGACCGGTGGTGCTCCACTTCGAGAGCAGCTCGGTGAACGGATTGGTCCCTCCTTGGAATGGATACGGATCGCCCGGCTTCACCGCGGCATCGTTCTTGTCCGCACTCATCTGCGCCCACCGCGCCTTCGCGTACGCCTTGCTCATCAACCCCTGCACCGGCTCCTCGGGTGGGAACGCCGGATCACCGTAGTAGAAGTCACGATCGGCGTAGGCGAGGTTCATCGCCTGATAGATCGTGTGCATGTACTGCGCGCTGTTGTAGCCCAGTCCCTTGAGATCGACGTTCTCCAACATGTTGAGGGCCTGCAACATCACCGGCCCCTGCTGCCAGATCGGAAGCTTATAGACCTCGTAGCCGCGGTAATTCGTCGAATACGGCTCCTCGATCTTCACCTGCCAGTTCGCGAGATCAGCCTTGGTGAAGAGCCCGCCCTCCTCCTGCACCGCGCGGACGAGCTCGTCCGCAATGTCGCCCTTATAGAAGCGATCGTAGGCGGCCATGATCGCCGCCTTGCGCGACTTCTTCTGGCGCAGCGCCTGCTGCTCTGCCTCAACGAGCTTCTTGAAGGTCGCGGCAAGGTCAGCCTGCTTGAAGATCTCTCCCGCTTCTGGCGCCTCACGCGTCTTGCCGAGATGCGGGAGAAAGACTGCCGGCGAGTACTTCCACTCCTTGATCCGCCTGGCGTTGCTCTGGATGCTCCCAGCGAGCTGCGCCTCCATGGGATAGCCCTCCTCCGCCATCTGGATCGCCGGCGCGAGCACCTGCGCCAACGACATCGTCCCATATTCGGCGAGCATCACCATCATCCCCCCCGGTGTGCCTGGCGTCACCGCTGCGAGCGGTCCGAACTCCGGCGGAAAACGGAAGCCTTTGGCGAGATAGAACGCCGCCGCCGCGCCGGTCGGGGCGACGCCGAGGGCATTGATCCCGATCACCTTCTTGAGCCCCGGGTGATAGATCAGCGCCTGGGTCTCTCCGCCGCACCCGAGGGTGTCCCACATCGTGCAGACGGCGGCAAGCATCGCTACCGAAGCGTCGACGGCGTTCCCCCCCTGCTGGAAGATCATCGCACCGGCAGTGGCGGCGAGGGGCTTCCCGGTGACGGCGACCCAGTGCTTCCCGTGGAGGGGAGGGCGCTCGGTGCGCTGGGCCTCGGCCGCACTAGCCGCACCGAGGAAGAGGCTGCAGGAGAGGAGAAACGAGCAGGCGCGGAGGGTTCGCATAAGGCAGGTGTGTGAGGGACCCTTCAAGATGCGCGACCCCCGCCCGCCTGGCTACCGGGACCGACCCAACCTCACACCGCCCCGAACCGCTCCTGTGTCTGCTGCACCGCGCTGACCAACCGCGACACGTCCTCTGACGTGTTGTAGACCCAGAAGCTCGCGCGCACCGTCGCCGGCACCCCGAGCGCGCGGATCAACGGCTGCGCACAGTGATGCCCCGCGCGCACCGCGATCCCCGCCACATCGAGCGCGGTCGACATGTCGTGCGGATGGACCCCCTCGACGGTGAAGCTGACCACGCCGCTTCGCCCCTCAGCGTGCCGGGTCCCGTACAGCGTCACCCCGGGCACCGCGCTGAGCTCGGCCATCGCCTGCGTGGTGAGCGCCACCTCATGCGCCCGCACCGCGTCGAGCCCGAGATTCGTCACATAGGTGCAGGCTGCTGCGAGCGCGACCGCCCCCTCGACATTCGGCGTCCCCGCCTCGAATCGATGCGGGAGCACATTCCAGGTGGAGTCCTGATCGTTCACCCACTCGATCATGTCCCCACCGAAGTGATACGGCGGCATCGCCTCGAGGATTGGCCGACGGATGACCACCCCACCGATCCCCATCGGGCCACCAAGCTTGTGTCCGCTGAAGGCGTAGACGTCCACGCCGAGTCGGTCGACCCAGCTCTGGAGATGCGGCACCGCCTGGGCCCCATCGCAGACGAGCAGCGCGCCACACGACTGCCGCACCAGCTTCACGATCTCGCTCACCGGATGGATCGTCCCGAGCGCGTTCGAGACATGCCCGAAGGCCACGACCTTGGTCCGCGCATCGAGCAACGAGGCGAGATGATCGAGGTCGAGCGTCCCATCAGGGCCCAGCTCGGCGATCCGGAACTCCGCTCCCACGGCGCGCGCAAGCTGCTGCCAGGGGACGAAGTTCGCGTGGTGCTCCATCCGGGTGACGACGAGGTTGTCCCCGGCCTGCACATTCGCGCGGCCCCACGCGGTCGCGACGAGGTTCAGCGACTCCGTCGATCCGCGGGTGAAGATGAGCGTGTCGGCATCGGAGACGCCGAGGAAGCGAGCCGCCCGATCACGCGCATCGTGATACGCCTGCGTCGCCGTCGCCGCGAGGGCGTAGGCGCCGCGGTGCGGGTTGGCATTCGACCAGGTGTAGTAGTGCGCGATCGCGTCGAGGACCGCCTTCGGCTTCTGCGACGTCGCCGCAGAATCCAGGTAGGTCAGCGTCGGATGCGCCGCAAGGAGGGGGAACTCCGTGCGCGGGGCGAGAGGGGCGGTGCTCATAGTGCTCGTCGTACCCAGAGGGAGCCGTCGCGGTCCTCGATCTCGAACCGGACGAGGGGAAGGTCGGTGGGGCCGCCGCGGACGGCGCCCGTGCGGCAATCGAAGCGCGCGCCATGCCAACAGCACTCGAGCTCCCCCGAGGGATAGAGCGTCCCCTCGGAGAGTGGGAACTCCGCGTGTGAGCACTCATCCTTCACGGCGAAGAGCGCGCCCTGATGGCGGCCCAGGCAGAGCTTCATGCCGCTGGGGAGGGTCGTCGTCACCAGCTCCCCCTCGTCGATCGCCGCCGCCGGAAGCGGCACCGCGACGAAGGGGCGTGTGTCGTCGGTCATGTGGAGTGCGGACCCGCGCCGGTTTCGGTGCTCACCGTCCCCGCGCCATCGAGCGCGGAGCGGAAGGCGTGCCAGGCGAGCGAGGCGCACTTCACTCGCATCGGGAACTTCCCGACGCCGCTCAACGCACGTAGCGGGCCGAGCCCCTTGATCACCGCAGGATCCGTCTCGACCCCGGTCAGCACGCGATGCATCGTCTCGAACAGCGCCACCGCCTCGGCGCGGCTCTTCCCCTTCACCGCCTCGGTCATGAGCGAGGCCGAGGCCTTGGAGATCGCGCACCCGACCCCCTGGAACGAGACGTCAGCGACCTGATCGTTCTCCACCAGCACCCAGATCGTCAGCTGGTCGCCGCAGTTCGGGTTCTTCCCGTCGGCCGAACAGCTCGGTTCCGCCATCGGATGGAAATTCCGCGGGCGCCGGTTGTGATCGAGGATCACTTCCTGGTAGAGGGCGTCGAGGGCAGCGGCGTCAGCCATGGACGAAAGTTACCCGATCACTCGAACGAGGCATGGGTGAAGCGCTCGAACACGGTCCGCTCCAACGCCAACCGGAGGGGATCGTTCTCGATCGTCTCGAGCACCTCGGCCGCGAAGGCGTAGGTCAGGAGCGCCTTTGCCGTCTCCGCACCGATGCCGCGGCTCTTGAGGTAGAAGAGTGGGAGCTCGTCAAGCCGGCCGACCGTCGCGCCGTGCGTGCACTTTACGTCGTCGGCGAAGATCTCGAGCTGCGGCTTGGTGTCCACGCGCGCCTGCTCGGAGAGGAGGAGCGCCTTGTTGGTCTGCTTCCCGTCGGTCTTCTGCGCCTCGGGGTCCACGTAGACCTTCCCGTTGAAGACCCCGTGCGAAGAACCGTCGAGGATCCCCTTGTAGAGCTCGCGGCTCGCGCAGGCCTCCGCGATATGCTCCACGAAGGTCTGGTGGTCGGCGTGCTGCGTGCCATCCAGTACGTAGAGCCCATTGAGGCGCGCCTCGCTCCCCGTGCCGAGGAGCTTGGTGTAGATGTTCGCCCGCGAGAGCGCCGCTCCCGCCGCGAAGGAGAAGGAGTGGTAGATCGAGTCGCGCCCTTGCGTGACCTGCACCGCGCTCACATGGTACGCGTCAGTGCTCTCCTGCTGGACCTTGTAGTGGTCGACACGCGCACCGTCCGCCACCGTCACCTCAGCGACGGCGTTGACGAGGTACTCCGCGCCGCCGATCGCGGCGAAGGTCTCGATGAGCGAGATCTGGCTCTGCGCCTCCGCCACCACGAGGAGTCGCGGATGGAACGCCGCCCCCTGCGCCTGCGCATCAGCGAGACAGAGGATCTGCAGCGGGAGCTCGACCGTCTCTCCCTTCGGGACGTGGATCATCACGCCGTCCTGCATGAACGCGGTGTTGAGCGCGGTGAAGGCGGCGGCGTCGAAGGCCGCGAGCTTGCCGAGGTGGGCCGAGAGCCACTCCGGCGACTCACGAAGCGCGTCGGAGAGGGTCGCGACCTCCACATCGGCGGGAAGCTCGGAGAACTGCGAGAGCCCCGGCTCGAAGCGGCCGTTCACGAAGACGAGCCGATGCCACGAGGGATCGAGGATCCACGGAGCGAGATCGCTCGCAGTGAGGGTTGTCGCCGCGGGCTTGATCGCCTTGAAGGGGCGCTCCGCGATCGGCGCCACCGAGGTGAAGTGCCAATCCTCGTTGCGCGTGGTCGGGAAGCCGAGCGTGGTGAAGCGCTCGAACGCCTGCTGGCGCAGGGCGGGGAGCCACGCGGGCGCCCCTGCTGGCGCGGCCAGCGCAGCGAACTGGTCGGAGTACGTCGCCGTCGGGGTCACGCCGTCACCGGCTCCAGGAGCCAATCGTAGCCCTTGGCCTCGAGCTCGAGTGCGAGCTCCTTGCCGCCAGACTTGATGATCCGCCCACCAGCGAGCACGTGCACGTGGTCGGGGACGATGTAGTTGAGGAGCCGCTGGTAGTGCGTCACGACGATCGTCGCGTTGTCGGGGCGCTTCAGCTTGTTCACCCCCTCGGCGACGATGCGGAGCGCGTCGATGTCGAGCCCCGAGTCGGTCTCGTCGAGCACCGCGAGCTTGGGCTCGAGCACCGCCATCTGCAGGATCTCGTTGCGCTTCTTCTCACCGCCGGAGAAGCCGGCGTTCACGGAGCGCTGCATCATCGAGGCGTCCATCTCGACGACCGTGAGCTTCTCTTCCATGACGTCGAGGAACTCGATTGGGTCGAGCTCAGGCTGGTTGTGCGCCTTGCGGATCTCATTGTACGCCGCACGGAGGAAGTAGGCGTTGGTCACGCCCGGGATCTCGATCGGATACTGGAAGGCGAGGAAGACGCCGGCCTGCGCGCGCTCCTCCGCCTCGAGCTCGAGGAGGTCCTGCCCGTCGCACTCGATCGAGCCGCTGGTGACCTCATAGCCCGGGTGCCCCGCGATCACCTGCGCGAGGGTCGACTTGCCGGAGCCGTTCGGCCCCATGATGGCGTGCACCTCGCCCGCGTTCACGGTGAGGGAGATGCCCTTGAGGATTTCCTTCTCGCCGACGGAGGCGTGGAGATTCGTGATCTTCAGCATGGATGGAAAAGAGGAGAGATGAGGGTGGGAGGACGACTCAACCCACCGAGCCTTCGAGCGAGATCCCCAGTAGCTGCTGCGCCTCGAGCGCGAACTCCATCGGCAGCTCCTTGAAGACCTCCTTGCAGAACCCCGCGACGATCAGGCTGATCGCGTGCTCCGCGTTGAGCCCGCGCGCCTTGCAGTAGAAGATCTGATCCTCCCCGATCTTCGACGTGCTCGCCTCGTGCTCCAGGGTCGCTGAGTTGTTGGCGACCTCGATGTACGGGAAGGTGTGCGCCCCGCACTGGTTGCCGATCAGCATCGAGTCGCACTGGGTGTAATTGCGCGCCCCCGCCGCCTTCGGCAGCACCTTCACCTGTCCGCGGTAGGAGTTCTGCCCCTGACCCGCGCTGATCCCCTTGGAAATGATCGTCGAGCGCGTGTTGCGCCCGATGTGGATCATCTTGGTCCCGGTGTCGGCCTGCTGTTTCCCGTTCACCACGGCCACCGAGTAGAACTCGCCCACCGAGTTGTCTCCCTGCAGGATCACCGAGGGGTACTTCCAGGTGATCGCGGAACCCGTCTCCACCTGCGTCCAGGAGATCTTGGCGTCGGTGAAGGCCTTCCCGCGCTTGGTGACGAAGTTGTAGATCCCGCCCTTCCCCTCGCTGTCGCCGGCATACCAGTTCTGCACCGTGGAGTACTTCACCGTCGCGCGGTCGAGCGCGACGATCTCGACGACCGCGGCGTGGAGCTGGTGCTCATCGCGCTTGGGCGCGGTGCATCCCTCGAGGTAGCTCACCGAGGCGCCCTCGTCGGCGACGATCAGCGTCCGCTCGAACTGCCCCGCGTTGGCGGCGTTGATGCGGAAGTAGGTCGAGAGCTCGAGTGGGCAGGTGACGCCCTTCGGCACGTAGACGAAGGAGCCGTCGGAGAAGACCGCCGAGTTGAGGGCGGCGAAGAAGTTGTCGGAGTAAGGGACCACCGAGCCGAGGAACTTCTGCACGAGCTCGGGGTGCTCGCGCACCGCCTCGCCGAAGGAGCAGAAGATCACCCCCGCCTTGGCGAGCTCCGACTTCATCGTGGTACCGACCGAGACCGAGTCGAAGATCGCGTCGACGGCGACGCCGGCGAGCCGCTTCTGTTCGGTGAGGGAGATGCCGAGTTTCTCGTAGGTCTTGAGGAGTTCGGGATCGACCTCATCGAGCGACTGGAGCGGCTTCACGCTCTTGGGCGCCGAGTAGTAGGTGTGCGCCTGGTAGTCGATCGGCTCGTAGGTGACGTTGGGCCAGCGCGGCTCCGTCATCGTCTGCCAGCGGCGGAAGGCCTTGAGGCGCCATTCGAGGAGCCACTCCGGCTCCTCCTTCTTCTTGGAGATGAGACGGACCGTCTCTTCCGTGAGGCCAGGGGGGATCGTGTCGGTGTCGACCTCCGTCACGAACCCGTACTGGTATTCCTTGTTGACGAGGGTCTCGATGCTTGCGGTCATGGTCCGGCGGGGTTGGGCGGGTCTCGCAGGGTGTTCGGAATAGTCTAGTAAACTACTCGGAAATGCCCCCGGATTCAATAAACGCCGACGGGGTTGGCATGGTGCCAACCCCCCGCTGGACTGAGAGATAGGGACGGTTTTCGGACCGGAGGTCCGGTGGGCGCGGGAAACCCTGACCCTCAGGGGGTCAGGGCCAGGTTCGCTACATGGCGATGTGGAGTTTGGAGACCTCCGCCCGACCGATCGTCCCCTGGTCGGTCCCGAACCAGAGCAGCCCCGTCTTCTTGTCGAAGTACATGTGCCGAATGGTGTTGTTGACCGGCTTCCCGATCGCGGTCTGCCCGAAGAATCGCTTCGTCTTGGGGTCGTAGCCCACCAGCGACGTCCCCTGATTCGGGACGTTCTGCGTCACCCAGATTCGATCCTTGTCGTCGGAGGCGAGGCCATAAGGGAGGGCACCCGCCCCGGCCGGGACAGGGATCTCCTCGATCTTCCCGGTGCGCGGATCGAGTCGGCCGAGGATGCCGCGGGTGTAGTCGCCATACCAGATGATGTCGTCCGAGGTGACCGCGATCCGCCGCCCGCGTGAGCGCTCGTTCGGGAGCTTAAAAGTGGTGACCCGCATCGTCGCCGGATCGATCGACGCGATCTGGTCGACACCGAACAGGTTGAACCAGGGTGTCCCCTTGGAGTTGATGACGATTCCGTAGGGGCGCGTGCGCTCGCCGGTGAAGGCGAGGCGGATCTTCCCCGTTTTCGTCTCGAGGTGGCCGACGGCGCCGGAGTTCTGCGCGGTGAACCAGATGTCGCCGCGCGCGTCGAAGATCAGCGTGTGCGGATCCTTCACTTTCGCGTCGGGCATCGGGTGGCGGGTGATCTCCCCCGTGGCGGGATTGAGCTTCCCGATCATCCCATTGCGATTGCCGGCATACCAGACCATCCCCGAGGGGTCGACAATCAGGTTGTGGGGATTGGTGCCAGGGTCGATCTCGAACTTGGTGAACTGCCCGGAGCGGGGGTCAAGGCGTGCGATGTAGTTCCCGTTCTGCCCGACGAAGAAGACGCGGCCGTCGGGGGCGACGTAGGGATCACGCGGGCGCCCTGCGGCGCCGTAGGGGACCTCCCACTCCTGAGAGGGGACGGATTGGGCAGCGAGGGGGGCGGCGAGGATCGTGAGGGCGATGGTGGCGCTGCTGAAAATTCGCATGAGGTCAAACTCCGGCTGAAGGCTTGAGCTGAATGCTTGATGTGTTGGTACCGGCCTGAAGATCAGCGTCAAATCGAGATTGCTCTGGCCGCACGACGAATCGCGGCCTCGGCCATCTGCACCTTGTACGCATTGCCCGCGAGCGGTGTTGCATCGTACATCGCACGGGCCGCGAGGGCCTCGATGCTTTCGTCGTCGAGCCCGCCGGAGGCGATATCCTCCTCCACCGAATGCGGCGCGCGCCAGGGACCTGCTGCTACGCCGCCAAGCGCGATTCGCACCGAGCCGTCAGTACGCCGCACTCCTGCGCACGAGACCAACGCGAGATCGAACGCCCCACGCTGCGTGAGCTTCTCCCAATGCTGCGCCCCATCGCGCGCCGCGGCACCCAGATGCACGGCGACGATCACCTCATCCTCCGCGAGCACGGTCTCGCTTCGTGCGTTGTCCGCCGCGCCCTCGTACAACGCCGCGATGTCGAGCATCCGCGACCCTCGAATCGAACGTACCTCCACGCGCGCATCGAGCGCCAGCAACGCCACCGCGGGATCCGAAGGATGCGCCGCATGGCAGGTCCCACTAGCGAAGATCGCGTGATAGACATGCTCGCCATCGACCGCCGCGCACCCGGTACCCCCGTGCTTGAAGCACCCGACCCCCGACCGGAAGTACCAGCAGCGTTGCCGCTGCGCGAGGTTCCCGCCGAGTGTGCCCATCGCACGGAGCGCGGGAGTCCCGACGGCGGCACAGGCCGCACGGAGCACGGGGAACGCCGTCAGCTCCGGTGCCTCGGCCAACGTGGCGATGTGCACCCCGGCGCCGATCCGTACACCGCCATCGTGCTGCACGGTGATGCTCGCGAGCTCAGGGATCCGCTCGAGCTCGACCACGCGCGCCGGCGCCGCATGGCCCTCCTCGACCGCCGCCAGGAGGTCGCTCCCCCCACCGATCGGCAAACTCCCGCGCTCGGCGAGCGCCGCGAGCGCATCGTCGAGGGAGGAGGGGCGGTGATACGCGAACCCGGTCATATTCCTTGCCTATGCGAAGCGTGTGCGGAGCATTTCTGACGGTCGTCGTCGTGGCGAGTGCGATCGGCCTCGCGCCACGTGACGGCGCGGCGCAGATCACCCCTGACAGCATCCGTCCCTATCTCGTCTTTCGTCCGGTCGACGAAAGTTGGTTCGTCGCGGCGAACCGCGGCAAGCGGATGCTCCTCGATATCGGCCGCGTGGATCTTGAGGTGCGGAAGGACTCCGCCGTGGCGACCGCGTATCGCACCGCCGTCGCCGAACGTTCCCCGATCACCGTGGGGACGACTTTCCAGCTCCGCGGGCCCTGGGGGAGCGAGGCGGTCACGGCGCAGGCGGTGGATACCTGGAACGGACGGATCGTGCTCGTCCTGCAGGGGTCGGCGGTGATGGACTCCCTCGCGCAGCGGACCGCGACCGTGGTCGCGTCGGTGACCACGGCGAAGGGTCCGAACGCTTCCGCCTGTGTACGCGAGCCGCTCACTGCGGACGAGAAGAAGCGCGTGCAGGTCGTCCGCGATTCACTCGTGAAGGTGCTGCGTGCCGCCGGCCTCCCGCCCTATCCGCGACTCGCGAGCCGAGTGACGAGTGCATCGTCTGAGGTCGCGGGGTGCTTCGATCGCGCGACGATCGCGCTTGTGGTGAGTCTCCGGACGCCGACGCTGGAGTGGACGCGGCAACGACTCGTGCTCATCGACGCCAAGGGAATGGTGCGCGCGGTGCCCCTAGAGGACTTCCGTCTCAAGGTGCACGATCTGCTGCACGCGCTCGACGCCGATGGCGATGGGGTCGACGATCTCGCTGCCATCGGGCGAACGGAGCGGGGCGGGGCGACCTCGATCTTGCGCTTCGATCGCGCGGCGCGCCGCTTCACGCGGCTCGCGTCTGGGTTCGCGTGGGAGGATCGTTAGGGCTTCAACGTGAAGACGATGTAATCGCCGATCTTCCGCTGTGGCTTCCCGTTCGCGGTATCGAGATCGGCGACCGGGATGAAGCTCACGACGCCGATCTTCGCCGTTGGCGAGCGACGCTTTGCACGATCGACCGTCCCGAGCCGGTAATCCGAGTGGAAGGCACCGTTGGCGTGGATCACGAGCGCGTCGGCCTTCGCATGCGCCGCCGCGATCGACTCCCCCATCGTCTCGTCCTTCACGCACTGCGCCTCATAGGTACGCCAGACCGTCGCCTCGAGCTGCTCCTTCGTCATCGGCGTGCCGTGGCCACCCATGTCCCCCATCACGCCACGAAAACGCTCCCAATACTCGTCGCGCGGGCAGTCGAGCTGCGCTGCCACCCACCCACGCTCGGCGGCCGGCAACGAGTCGATCGCGGCGAGGCCGCGACGCGCCACCTGCGAGGCGTAGCGCCGCGGGATGTTCCCCGCAATCACGGGCCACTGCTTGCTCCGCGCGAACTCGACCATCGGGCGATAGTCGGTCGGGTAGTTGGGCCAGGGGCGCGAGGTGGCGAGGAACTGCTCCTCGCTCAGCGTGCCGGCGAGGTAGTCGTCGAGCGGCCCCTGCACATCGCGCTCGAACATCTCGAGGGCGAGGACGATCGGCCCAGAACGGCGCCGCGCGATCCCCTCGAGGACCGCCGCCTGGAGCTGGTGGGTGCGGGGGTCGTTGTGCTGTTCGCCAAGGAAGACCAGATCCTGGGTGGCGAGGCGGGCGACCATCGCCTCGAAGTCGACGAACCGCTTGCCCTTGGTATCGTAGACGCGATGGAAGGGATAGGCCTGAGCGCTGAGCTGGACAGTGAAAATAGCCGAAAAAACAATATTAAGGATGCTAAATCTTATTTTCATATGCTTTAAGAGTTTTTATTCGGATGGTTTAATGGAAGTGCTGCCACTGAATTCTTGCAAAACTAACCTTAAAGTCCTAATTTTACTTTTGTGAAGCTTCTAGAGGACGCAGCCGACGCTCTGGCTCGATTCGATGCCGCCGTGACCGCCGCCCCTTTCGGCGCGGCGACCGTCCTGCGCCTCCTCTGTACCGCCCGGCTGACCACCGGCACACGCGACTCGCTCCATCGATTGCTCGCCGCCGAGGCCGATCCATTTCATGATGCGGCGCTTACGCCCGCCGAGCGTGCGGTGCGAGACCTGCTGGTCGAGGAGGAGCGCCGCGCGCGGAGCGGAGGCATCCCCTCACTGGCGCGACTCACCTCGCTCGATCCCACCATCGAAACGTACCCCGATGCCGACCGACTGGAAGCCGCGCTCCGCGCGGGGAGTGATCGCGGCGTGCTCGAGCGGATCCTCGATCTCACCGCCTGGGCGCCGTCGACGGGGGTGGGGGAGTGCCTTGCCACGCTCACGCTGGTGAGTGCGGGGCGCACCGATCGACTCATTCTCCTGCCGTTCATCGACGTCGAGTCTCGCGCTGCCGCGCATGAAGCCTGGCGCGTAGGCGACGAAGCGCCATGGCGAGACCTCACGCTCACCGCTCTCATCGCACAACTGCGCGCGCGTCACGACGCACTGCGCGCGATCACCGCTGGTCAGGCCCGAGAGAACGAGCGACTCGCCGCACTCGGTCGTGCCGCCGTGACCACACGCCCCGTACTCGATCTCCTCCGCCGTAGCATCATCCTCACCATGCCGATCGTCGCTGAAGATCTCGACTGCTCACGGCCCGCCGCGCAGCAGGCGCTCGAGCGCCTCACCTCACTCGGTGTGGCCCGGGAGCTCACCGGTCGAGGGCGGGATCGGGTCTGGGGCTATGAGCCCGCCATCGGACGACTGGGCGCAGCGCTCGAGTAGCGCGACGAGCTCCGAGCAGATCGCACGACCGCGATCCTCGGTGTACCAGCGGCGCTGCTCGCGGAAGCGCTCCTCCTTTGGCATCGTCTGCGCCGCGTCGGACATCACCCAGCCCTGCAAGGCGCGTGGACGCGGTCCCCACCACCCGCGTTCGACGCCGCGCTCATCAAGCACCAGCACCACCGGGATCGATCGCGAGCGACCATTGGTGAGATGCTGATCCATCAGGTCGAGATACTGGTCCCGATCGAGGAGTCGGAGAGACAAACGAGAGGCGCTTGCCACGAGAGCGTCGAGCCAGGGCTCGATGCTCACCGCGTCGGAGCACCAATCGGCGCTCAGCACGAGGAGATGCCAGGGTCGGTCGAGCGCCTCCACCCGCGCGACGAGATCGGGGGCGACCTCCGCCCGAGCGCGAATCGACTGTTGCAGGGCGACGTACTTGGGGTAGGTCGAGGCGGCGAGCCAGGCGTCGTACGAGAGGCCCTGCTGGAAGCGGTCAAGAAGCGACGTCATCCCTGAAATCTGATGGGTGGACGCCGTGACGCACCCCCCTCGCGGCTCGTTTTCATGGTGTATGCGAACCCCCCGCCTCGGAATGCTCTTGGTCTCCCTCGCCCTCGCGGCGTGCGGCGCACCGCGTGCGCCGATCGCACCACGCGAGGCCCCCGAGGCGGCGTACCTCCGCTCTCGCGAGTTGATCATCCCGGTGAAGGGGGTCGAGTCGGATGCGCTCCGTGACTCCTTTGGTGCGGCCCGAAGTGGCGGGCGCATCCATCAGGCGGTCGATATCATGGCGAAGAAGGGCACCCCTGTCCTCGCCGCCGATGATGGCTATGTGCTCCGTGTCGGCCGCAACGACCTCGGCGGCAAGGTCATCTATCTCAGCGACCCAAAGAAGCGCATCGTCTATTACTATGCGCATCTCGACACGCAGCGCCGCGGCCTCAGTGAAGGGGACCGTGTGCGACGCGGGGATCGGATCGGGACGGTGGGGTACACGGGGAACGCGACGAAGGACGCCCCGCATCTTCACTTCCAGGTCTTTCGGATGGGCCCACCCAAGCGCTGGTGGGAGGGAGCGGTGCTCGATCCGCTCCCCAATCTCTTACGGGCTGGGGGCAACTGAGATGGCGATGACGGGGAAGGAGCGCGCCGCGCTCCGATCGGAATGCAACCGCCTGCGTCCGACGGTACATATCGGGACGGAGGGGCTCACCCCCGCGTTGACCGCCGCGCTTGATGAGGCCCTCACCGCGCGCGAGCTCGTGAAGGTGCAGCTCAACAAGACCGCCGAGGTCTCGGCGAAGCAGGCCGCGAACGACCTCGCGGGGCGGGTGAAGGCCGAGGTGATCCAGACGATCGGCCGGACCGCGACACTCTATCGGAAGAATCTCGCGTTGGCGCGGAAGGCGGGCGCGTTGCCGCCGTGGCGGGTGGGCGCGTAGGGCGCACCTGAACACGCACCTCCGCGCCGGCGGTGGTGAGCATGTCGATCAGCATATCGCTACTGAACCGATCGATCTTTCCACACATCAGATCACTGATCCGAGGCTGCGCGACCCCGAAGAGAGTGGCAGCCTGCTGCTGGGTGAGACCCCGAGCTTTGATGATGCGCTCCAGCGCCATCATGAGAGTCGAGCGCACCTTGAGGTGTCGCGTTTCCTCAGGTGAGAACCCAAGGTCGGCGAAGACGTTTCCAGTGGTGCGCTGAGGTCTGGACATCGGGGCAGTTGGGCTCAGGAGTGGGTCAACGAGGCGAGACGGGCGCGAGCGATCGTGATGTCGTGATGTGAGGTCTTCTGCGACTTCTTCTCGAACGCATGCAGCACGTAGATGGCATCTGAGAATCGTGTCACGTAGAGTACCCGATAGTCCTGACCGATTTGGACCCGGATCTCCCGTACACCGGGTCCGACGCTTAGTATCGGTCTCCAGTTCGACGGCTCCCATCCGTTTTGCACGCGGACAAGGGCGTAGCCGACCGCCTGTCGCGCACGGCCAGGGAGCGCTCGGACCACCGCGAGGGACGTGCCGAGCCAGACGATTGGCCGTTCTGACATGAATATAGCGTTTTTTATATAGTGCGCAAGGTGACTCCTGACCCATCAGGATGTCACGCAGGTCAGAGGTGGCCACACCAATGCATTTCACACCGCCTCAATTAACTGCACTCCGCACGCCCAATTTCGTCGAGGTCCGTCTTGGGAAGAGGGGTCGGATACGCTACGCGACTATTCGGAGGCCTCCTCATCCTCCAAATCAGATTCTTCAGCCGCCTCAATCATCTGGACCGACGCCGCCTCATCCAGCGTTTCCACGTTCCGCAGCTTCCGCTCGACCGCCTTGGTGCGTCGCCGACCTTCCTTGAGACTCCGGGCGACGGTGTCGATCTGCCGCTCGGCCTTGTCGAGCACCTCATTGAACTTTCCGAACTCTCGTTTGGCGAGCCCGAGTAAGACCTCGATCTCCCCGGCGCGCTGCTCGATCACAATCGACTGGAAGCCGACGCGGAACGAGGTGAGAAGCGCGCCCAAGGTCGTCGGACCGGCGAGATGGATCCGATAGGTCTGCTGTAGCTCCTCGACAAGACCCACCTCGCGTACCACCTCGGCGTAGAGTGATTCCGTGGGGAGGAAGAGCACGCCGAAGTCGGTGGTGACGGGAGGCACGAGATACTTCTCGCTGATGTCCCGCGCGCTCTTCTTGACAGCGGTGACGAGCGCGGCCCTCGCCACGCGTACCGCGTCCTGATCCCCCGTTTCAGACGCCTCGACCAACCGTGCGAAATCCTCGATAGGGAACTTGGAGTCGACCGGGAGCAAGACTGGAGTTCCATCGCCGTTCCGTCCTGGGAAACGGATGGCGAACTCCACCACCTCCCGTGAGTCAGCCCGTGGGCGGAAGTTCCGCTCGAACTGCGGCTCGGTGAGGAACTGTTCGAGCAGGGCACTCAGCTGGTATTCGCCCCAGGTACCGCGGACGCGCACGTTGGTCATCACCTTCTTCAGGTCGCCGACACCCGCCGCGAGCTGTTGCATGTCGCCCAATCCACGATGCACCGCCTCGAGTCGCTCACTCACGGAAGCAAAGGACTCCGTGATTCGTGAGTTGAGCGTCTGCGTCAACTTCTCGTCGACCGTCAGCCGCATCGCCTCTAGCCGCTGCTCATGCTCCCGACGCATCGCATCCAGGGCTTGACGTTGCTGCTCCCCCTGCGCGGTCATCGCCTGAAAATGGGTCTGCATCGTCCGGTCAAGTCCGTCGAGCCGAGCGCTGACCACGGTATCGGTGCCGCCAGTCTGCGGTGGGGTCGTCTTCCGTCGTGTGATGAAGAGGATGATGCCGATGAGGAGCGCCTGCCCAGCCAGCGCCACGATCAGAACGGTTGAGTCAATCATGTGCGAAGGATGATTGGGTGGACACGATGTGCATGACGGTCAGAGCTGCGCCCCCAGCCCACTCGCCCGCGATGCGGTCGCCGAGAGCCCCGCGCGGAGCACGTCGTCCGCGCCCAGCACCGTCACCCGGCGCTTGGCGCGCGTGAGACCGGTATAGATCAATTCGCGGGTGAGAAGGCGGCTCTCCTGTCGAGGAAGGACGAACAGCACTTCCCCGAATTCCGAGCCCTGCGACTTGTGCACCGTCATCGCCCATGCGGTGGTGACGGCGGGGAGCCGCTCGACGGGCAGGTGTCGCGTGCCGCCATCAGGGGTCGCGAAGTGCACCTCGGTGCGTCCCCCATCGCGCCAGCAGACGCCAAGATCCCCATTGAAGACCTCGGCGCCGTAGTCGTTGGCACCGACGAGCACCGGGCGTCGATGATACCAGACGTCACGGGTGTCGAGCCCGCGGCGCGCGCCCCACCGCTCGACGATCGCATTGAGGCCGGTGACGCCGAAGGTCCCCTTCCGCTCCGCACAGAGGATGCGCACCCCGTCGAGGGCATCGAGCATGGCGTGTGGGGTCTCGGCGCGAAGGCAGGCCTCGAGCCCCTCGGCGATGGGCGCAAGCAAGGCGTTCTGTGTGGTCGGGGCCGGGAGGCATCGCGCATCGGCATGCCCGCCGTGCATCAGGATCTCCACCGCCTCGTCGATCTGTCCCGCACGAATGCCGCTGGCGACCCCCGCGATCCCCGGCTGCCCAGTGAAACGATGGTTCCCCGTCAATGTGGTGACCACCGGGGTCACCACCGGATGTCGGACCAGCGCCCCGAGCACATCCCCCGTATCGACACTCGCGAGCTGATGATGATCGCCCACGAGGATCAACTCGGCATCCTCGCGCAACGCAGCCAGCAACGCGTCCATCATGAGGACGTCGATCATGCTCGCTTCGTCGACGATCACGAGATCCTCACCCAACGGCCGCTCCTGATTGAAGCGGAAATGGTCATCCGCGGCGCGGTAGCTCAGGAGGCGATGGATGGTGCGCGCATCGGCCGGGATGCGGGCGCGCACCTCGGCTGGGGCATCGATCGCACTGAGTCGCGCGCCGATGGACGCGGTCAGGCGCGCGGCGGCCTTCCCCGTTGGGGCCGCGAGGGCGATGCGGAGCTCAGGGTCGGCCGTCACGCGCGCGACGATCTGTCGTGCGATCTCGGTGGTCTTCCCACTTCCCGGACCGCCAGTGATGATTCGCAGACGCGGCGTGGCACCGGTCACGCGTGCCCGTACGCGTTCGGCGATTCGGCGCTCCGCCTCAGCGTAGCGCCGGAATTGTAGCAGATCGCCCGTGAGGACGAGCGGTCGCAGGTCATCGAAATCACCGGCCAACCCGCCCTCGATCAGGGTGCGACGCCACTCACCGGCAGCAGGCTCATCAGTGAGGACGACGGCACTATGTCCATCGGCGCGTGCGATGGAGAGCCGTCGGATCGCCTCGCTCGCCACCTCCGCCCGCGTGCCGGTCAGTCCGACCCGGCGTACGAGCATCTCCGCCAGCGCGTCATCGATGGCGTTCGTGAGGTCGGGCGGAGGCCTCATCCGGCTCATACCGAGGTCCCGCCGAGCGCCGCATCGAGCGCGGTGATCAGTGCAGGGGAGGGCGTATCTCGGAACCATCCTGTCTCCGCCCCATCGGCGATCCCGCGCAGGAACACATACGCGACGCCGCCCCAATGCGTCGCAGGGTCATAGCCCGGGACCCGCGCTCGGAGATGGCGATGGAGGGCGACGAGATAGAGGTGATACTGCAGGGTGTAATCGCTCAACTGCATCGCCTCGTCCATACGCTCCGCATGATAGTCCGTGCAAAGATCGCCGAGATGGTTCGACTTCCAGTCCATGATCCACCACCGGCCCGCATGCTCGAAGGCGAGGTCGACCACGCCGGTGAGGTATCCAGCGAATCGCTCCGCGCGCATCCGACGGACCTTGTCGGCGTAGCGACGAGCATGAGGCCCCCCGTGGGTCGCGAGGGCATCGGCGATCGAGTCGAGATCGAAGCGTCCGACTGGGATGGTGAACTTCCATTCACGCAGCGTCGCGTCCTTGGGGACCTCCGCCAACGTGAAGTCCGCGCCCGGGATGCGAGTCATGCAGGTGTCACGCAGCACGCGTTGGATATCCGCGAGACTCCATCGATCATCGTCGCGTCGCGGGACCCCGAATCGGGCGAGCGCCTCCTCGATCCGAGCGGGGGGGAGCGCCTCCTCAAGGCTCGCCGTGGTCCGTGTCGCGGGGAAGTCGAGATGCTCGAGTAGGTGGTGCAAGGCATCGCCGATCTCGGGTCCCCGCTTGATCGCGAAGATCCCGGTGGCGATCGGTGCGGCAAACTCAGTTGGCACCGGGAGTGGGGGATCCTCGACGTCGCGGTCGGGAAGCGTGGTATCGTGCCGCCCGCTTCGGAGCGCCGAATAGCTGGAGGTACGCCACCCCTCGAAGCGTCGCGGCGTAGGCACAAATCGTCGAGCGGGACGCTCGACCGAGAGTGACTCCGACGCGGATGCGTGCTGCACGCGATTTTCGGTCGGTCCCTTCGAGAGCCGATCCTCTATGAACCGCTGGTCCGACCGACTCATCTGCGCGGGATGGGCATCCGCCAGTCGTTCGACCTGCTCCAGACTCCCGCCGTCTCGAAGCAGGCGTGCGACGGCGCTCTGCTCTCCCTTGCTGATCCATCCCCAGACCAGATAGCAGCGTGACTCCGCCCGCGTGAGTGCGACGTAGGCGAGACGCATCGCCTCGTCCGCCTCGTTCTCTATCGCGAGCGCGCGGGTCTCATCCACGCTCGGTGAACCGATGTCGATGCGCCGGACGGTCTGGGTCGCATCGGTCGGATCAGGGATCGTCGCGATCGCGACCGGCTGCTCGAGTATCTCGTCCGGCGGTTCCGGTATGTGCCAGAGGAAGGGCAGGAAGACCACCGGCCACTGCAGCCCCTTGGCCTTGTGGATGGTCATGATCTGCACCGCCTCGGCATCGGACTCGAGGCGCTGCTCGCGTCGCTCGGGGACGGAGGCCAGCTGGCGTTCGCGCGCCACCCAAGCGTGGAAGCCGGCGGGAGGGAGCGGCGCCCCTGCGCTCTCCTCACGTAGCAGTTCCAAGAGGTGACGGAGATTCGTGACCCGACGTTCCCCGTCGACGAGGGTGAGGAGTCGCGGGATGGTCTGACGCACCGTCAGGATCTGCGACAGTGCGGCGGGCAGTCCCTCTGCGACCCAGGTCTCATGGGCTGACCGAATGGTCGAGATGACCGTCGCCCACTCCTGATGCCCTTCGCCCTGCAGCATCTGGACGATATCGGTCGCCGTTGCCCCCCAGAGCCGCGTGGCGAGGGCCGCGCGAATCCGCTGGTCATTCCCGGGTTCGGCGATCGCCAGGCCGAGGCGGATGAGCTCCTCGCCCTCGTCGGAGTCGAGCACATCGCGATCGCTCGTCAACACGGCGGGGACGCCAACCCGGTCGAGCGCGTGCTTCATCTCTTGGGCCTGTCGATTCCCGCGGACGAGGATCGCCATCGCCTTCGCCTCAAGCCCATTCGCTCGTAGGGTCAGGAGCTCCCGGATGGTCGCATCGATCGCCGTGCGCATCCCATCGTCCTTGGAGAGCGGCTTCGGTTTGGCCGTTCCCTTCTTGAGCACCTTGGCCGGGCGGTCGTCGCGCACCACGATCCAATGCAGCGCGCGACGTCCATCGGTCGCAAGCGCCGGTGGGCGCGGCGTACGGTCCGCGGATCGGATCGCGGGAAGGGTGATGCCGAGTGAGGCGCCGAATGGCGTCGAAGGGTGATGCGCAAAGAGCGTCTGAACGGCTTCGACCAGTTCCGGAGCGCTGCGGTAGTTCACACCAAGGGTGAATCGCTGATTCGCCGACGCCGCCGCCGAGAGATAGGCACGGACGTCGGCACCTCGGAAGGCGTAGATCGACTGTTTGGGGTCTCCGATCAGGAAGAGCGGACATCCGGCGAAGGCGTTCCGGAAGATCGGGAACTGGAAGGGGTCGGTGTCCTGGAACTCGTCGATGAGCGCGGCGCGAAAGCGCTGACGGATCCGCTGGGCCAATGGCCCCTGCGGCCCCTCGCTCGTGAGGACGTGGCTCAGGCGACGGAGGAGATCATCGAACGAAAGGGCATGGCGTTGGTTGCGCTCGCGTCGCGCCCCGCTCTGTACCGCTGTTATATAGTCCGCGAGGAGCGTGGCACCGAGCGCATCGCCGTGGCGTGCATCGATCACCGGATGCGAGTCGGCCGGCTGGACGAGGGCGCGGGCCCAGGTCGCAGGATCGACGCCGCTCGCGCCGACCAGTTCGGCGGGCGCCAGATCGGTCACCAGCGTACGCCGCGCCCAGTCATGGGCCGCGCGCGTGAGGAGCGCGGTGTCGTTCTCGAGGAACTCGAGATCGAAGTGCACCCCAGCCTCGAGCGCCAGCTCGGTGAGGATGCGGCGGCAGAATCCGTGAATTGTCGAGACGCTGAGTTGGTCGATGGAAGCAAGGGCCGCACCGATACGCTCCGCCGCCCATTCGCGTTGCGGGAGCAGGAAGTCGACGAGATCTCGATGTGGGTCACCCGGAGGCTGTTCGCCCGAGCAGATGTCCCGCGCGAGGCGCAGTACCTCGCGAATCCGGGTGATGAGCTCGTTGGTCCCCTTCTCCGTGAAGGTGACCACGGCGATCTCCCGGAGCGCGAGCGGGGCCTCGCGCTGGAGGAGCAAGCGGAGGACGAGGCGGGTGATCGCAAAGGTCTTCCCGGTACCCGCACTCGCCTCCACGAGGGTGATCCCCGGAGCGATCGATACCCGGAGCGGATCGAAGTGATCCATGATCGGCGCCGTCATACGAGATCCGGGAGCTCGAAGGTGGGGCAGAGCTCCGTCGCGAGTCGCTCGAATGTCTCCCGATGCGCTGCGAGCGGATCGTCCTCGCCAAAGCAGAGCGCGACATAGGGATCCGACTCATCGCCCGACCAGTTGTAGCCATCGGTGAACTGCTTCCTCGCGGCGGCCAGATGATCGGTCACCTTCCCTTTTCGTACTGAATCGAGCCAGGCCGCCCCTGCCTGTTGGAAGAAGGGGAGCGGACGGGTCCGTGCCTCGCGTAGCGTCCGCACCCACCGGTCCAGCATGGCGATTGGATCGGCGACCGCCGGACACGACGCCTGCGTCGCCACGTGCTGGGTCACGCCGTCGCCGTCCTCATCCTTCTCCTTGCCGATCAGGATCGTGCGCTGCGGGACCTGATGACCCGTCTGCGCGGCCGCGAGGAGTACCACATGCTCCACCCAGGCCCGGATCCGATGCTTGGCGCGATAGTGCCCCGCACGGAGGATGATCCGATCGGTGGCGGTGAGCCCATCGAGGGTGCCGCGGAGATGCCACCCCGTTCCCTGGATGAGGACCGAGGCGGAGGTGAGCGAGAGACCCGCGACGCGGGCACGAATCGGCTCGACCTCCGCCATGATCTCCGTGAAGATCGCACGCCCTAGGGCGCCCGGCGGGAGCAATCCATCAGCGAGGAAGCGCTGGAGTTCACGCGCCGGGTCGTAGCTCCCCGTGAGGATGCGCTGCACCAGGAGATGGCGGAGCAATCCTCGATCCTTGGGCGAGAGCGCGAAGCGCTCGAGATCGGTCGCCGCCACATCCTGTTCCGGCAGGGTGAGGCGCAAGGTCTGCCGACAGAAGAACTCGGCGGGATTCTCCCACAGATCGGTCAGGTCCTTGAGTCGGATCTCCTCGCTCGCCACCGGTGGCGAGGCGGCGCCAACCGCGGTCGGCGCGAGCACATAGGCACCGGTGCGTGCCGCGTGCGCCCCGCGCTCCATCGCGCGGGAGTAGGAGAAGAGCGCCTCATCGCCTAGCTGGTTCGAGAAGTAGCGCCGCGAGAAGGGGTGCAGGGGATGCTGGACGACCGGCAGTTCTGATTGCTGCCGTTTCAGATGATCGAGGAGCTCATCCACCACCACCGACCGCGCACGTTCGCTGTGCGTCGTCGCGTCGCGCCCTGACCAGGTCAGGATCAGCGTCTCCTCAGCCGCCATCGCGAGATCGAGGAAGAGCTGACGATCATCCTCGCGCAGCGAGCGGTCGCCGAGGCGTGGGGCGTGTGCGATCAGGTCGAAGCCGATGGGCTGGTCGCGACGCGGGAAGGTAGCGTCATCGAGCCCTGCGACGGCTATCACGCGGAAGGGGATGCTCCGCATCGGCTTGCGTGCGGCGACGGTGACCTTCCCGGAGAGGAACTGCTTCGTCCCGTCCTCATCCGCGAGTTGGCGCTCGAGCCACTCACGAATCACGCCGAACTCGATCGGCATCTCCGGGTCTTCGACCTGGGCCGGCCGATCGGTCGCGAGACGTCGGAGCTGCGCGATGAGTCGGGCACGCGCACTCCGCGAGACCGCGTCGACGCCGTCGAGATACCACTCCGCCGTCTCGGCGAGATGGGTGCCCCACGCGTCCAACGAGCGAGGCGTCTTCCAAGAGGCAACGAGAGACGCGATCCCTTCGACCCAGCGCGTCAGAAGTCCCACCGCCTCCGGCTCACCAGCCGTATCGCCGATCGCGGGAAGCACGGAGAGCACCGGGCGATCCGATCGTCCTGCGATGATCCCCATGAGCAGGCGATCGAGACCCTGTCGCCAACTCGGCATGTCGTCGGCGGGGAGCCCGAGCGCCGCGAGCGCCGAGGCGTCGTATCCCCAGCGGACGTTAGCCGCATGCGTTCGCTGCGCGAGGCGTTCGAGCTCCTCCTCCTCGAGTCCCGCCGCCGCGCGGACCATCGGATGCTGCAGGAGCCCAAAGAGCTCGGAGTGCGCGAAGCGGCCGTGCTCGAGGGCGAGGAGTTGTTGGAAGGCCTCGGCGGCGGGATTGCTCCCAATGGGCCGGTCCGCGATATGGATCGGGATCCGTGGGGCGCCGGGCTCGTCGGTGGAAAAGACCATCTCCACTGTCGGTCCCCATTCCTCGACATCCGGGATGAGCACGAGCACCTGATCGGGCTTCAGGGAGGGATCGGTCGCGAAGGCGTCGAGGAGTTGATCACGGATCACCTCGATCTCGCGCAGTGCGCCATGCGTCGAGTGACACTGCACGCGGGCCGTGAGCGGGATCGACGGCGCAGCGACCGATTCGAGATGCGTGATCGTCGCGTCATGTCGGGCGAGGAGCTGCTGCATCGCCGCGCCCTGCGTTCCCGACGCACGGACGAGCGGATGGTCGGTCGTCTCCGGAAGCAGGGCCGCATAGAGCGTCACATCGCTGTGTCGACCAAGCGCCTCCAGGAACTCGATGAAGCGTTCCGGCAGGGAGCTGACGCCGAAGACGGTGAGCCGCGGCGGGATCTCGAAGGTGCCGCGCACCGAGTGCCGTAGCGCCGTGAGCACCCGATCGGCGATGCGCGCGGGGTAGGGCGCATCGCCGATCGCCAGCTCACGCCAGAGCGCCGCCTGCCACCCTTCGTGCGGGGAGTCTGTTTGGAGTGTCCGACCATCCCACGCGGCAAGGAGATCGGGGCGGAAGAGCTGGTAGTCGTCGAGACGATCCGCGATGCGTGAGGCGAGTCCCGCGCGCATCCGTGCATCAGCAGCGGAGAGATAGGTTCGGAGCGGGGCGAAGGTCGGATCGTCGAGATCGAGCGCGCGCAGGCGATGCTCGATCCGCCAGAGCAACGCCTCGCGCGAGAAGCGATCACTCCCCTCGGTCCGTTCGCGCACCCATCGCGCGGCATTCGTCATCAGATCCCGCGGGAAGGGGAGCTGCAGCGATCCCGCGCAGCCGAGGCGATCGGCGATCTGGAGCGTCAGCCAATGCCGCATCCCGAGGCTTTGCACGAAGAGCCACTCGAACTCGCGCGGCGGGAGGGGCTCGGCCGCGATGCGGTCGAGCAGGTGCTCCTTGAGCGGGGTGAGTCGGGGGGCCAGGAAGGCGCGGAAGCCGGTCGGCGGCATGGCACTCCTATAGTAGCGACCTGGTCTGACACGGGCCATTTTCCTCTGTACATCCTACCGCCGTCCTCTGCGCGCTGGCACGAACATCATGACCGCACCGATCACCCAAGGGTTCCATCACATCACGCTCGTCGCCGCTGACGCGCGCCGGACCCTCGCGTTCTATACCGAGGTCCTAGGGCTCACGCTGGTCAAGGCGACCAAGAACTACGACGACCCCTCCTCGGCGCACCTCTACTACGGCGACGCCACCGGCGCCCCGGGGACCCTCGTGACCTTCTTCGAGTGGGCGGGGAGCCCACGCGGACGATTCGGCGTCGGGGGCGTGCACCACCTCGCCTTCAGCACGCCGACCTACGACTCCCTCCTGATGTGGAAGCGCCGCCTGCAGGACGTGGGTCTCCCCGTGAGCGGGCCGATGCCGCGCGGCTACTTCACCTCGCTCTACTTCCGCGATCCCGACGGGCAGGTGCTCGAGATCGCGACGGCGGGGCCGGGCTATCACCTCGATGAACCGATCGAGGCGTTAGGTCAGGGGGTGATGGGCCAGCAGCCGCATCAGCTCCCGGGCACACGCGATGAGCGCGCGATCGCGGCGACGACCTGGCCCGAGCCCGTCCCGACGATCACGCCGGTGATGCCGCTCACCGGACTGCATCACATCACCGGGATGACGGACGATATCGAGCGGGCGAGCGACTTCTATCAACAGGCGCTCGGAATCCGGCTCGTGAAGAAGACGATCAATCAGGACGATCCCGATACGCCGCATTGGTTCTGGGCGAACTACGACGGCACGCGCGTGCTTCCCGGCAGCTCGTGGACGTTGTTCGGTTGGTCCCCGCGGGCGCCGCAGGCGCGAGTTGGGATCGGTCAGACGCATCATGTCGCCTTTCGGGCGAAGGATGCGGAGGAACAGCTCGCCTGGCGCGAGCATCTGCAGTCGATCGGCGTGGAGGTCTCCCCGGTGATGGACCGGACCTACTTCCAGTCGATCTACTTCCAGGCACCCGATGGGCAACTCTTGGAGATCGCCACCGACGGTCCCGGGTTCGCCGTCGATGACTCGGCCGTGGAATTCTAGGAAGAGCTCCACCCAACGCCTCACCCTTTCGGAGGTTCTGCCATGGACATGCTCGGCAAGCTCGGTCGTCCCCTCTTCGCCATCGTCTTCGCGATCTTCGGTCTCCTCCATCTCGCGATGGGCGGGAACATGACCGGCGCCGTCCCCACCTGGGTGCCGGGACCGGCGATCCTCTGGGTCTATCTCACCGGTGTTGCGATGGTCGCCGCAGCGATCAGCCTCTTCACCGGTAAGCAGGAGAAGCTGGGTTCTGGACTCCTCGGCGTCTTGCTCCTCATCTTCGCGCTGACCATCCAGTTGCCGATGGTCATGGGGGGGGATCAGGCGGCGATGCCGTCACTCCTGAAAGACCTCGCGCTCGCCGGCGCCGCGTTCTTCTTCTCGGCGCAGGCCAAGGGGTGAGGATGCGCGATGCGATTGGCCTTTACGATGCTCAGCCCTCGTAGAGATCGCGCACGAGGAGAAGCTGGATGTGCTCGCTACTCTCGCTTTCGATCGCCTGCACGGAGAGCGGGAGGGTCCCGTCGGGCCGCACCATCCCCTTCACCTCATCATAGAGCGAGGCGATGAAGTCGAGCACGTCGTCGCGCTTGCCCGCGATGCGCATCTGCGTCTGGTAGACGGTGCGGATGGGGGGATTGGAGAGCGAGATATGGAGGCGCGCCGAGGGGCGGGGGATCCGCGCGCGGATCTCCTGCTCGAGCTCCTCGAGCTTGGCGGCCCGGGACATGGCGGTGCTGCGATCGACGTTCATACGAGGAGAAGCGAGAAGGTGGCGGGGGGCTTGCGAGACGAACGATATCGGGGTGGGGAAGCGTTCCCCCGGGCGCTGCTCCGGAGGGGCAGGAGACCCTTCCTCCCCCCTACGCCGCGAACACCTCGAAGATCCCTGCTGCCCCCATCCCGCCCCCGATGCACATGGTGACCATCCCGAGCCCGCCCCCGTTATTCCGGAGGTCGTGCACGAGCTGCACCGTGAGCTTGGCCCCGCTGGCCCCCAACGGATGCCCGAGGGCGATCGCCCCGCCATTCACGTTGAGCCGCGCCTCGTCGATCCCGAGATCCTTGATCACGGCCAGCGCCTGCGCCGCGAAGGCCTCGTTGAGTTCGATCCTCTTGAGCTGATCCAGCTTCAGTCCGGCACGCGCCAGCGCCTTGGGCACCGCCGCGACCGGACCGATCCCCATCACATCGGGGGCGACCCCGGCCGTCGCGAAGGTGACGAAGCGCGCGAGCGGGGTGAGCCCCACCGCCTCCGCTCGCGCCCGTGACATCAGCACGACCGCGGCGGCGCCATCACTCAACGGTGAGGCGTTCCCCGCCGTCACGGTGCCACCCGGCTTGAACGCCGGCGGCAACTTGGCGAGCCCCTCAAGTGTGGTGCCCCCGCGCACGAGTTCGTCGGTCTCGAACATCGTGGTCGTCACTGACTGCTCAGCGCCACGCCAGCTCACATGCTCCACCGGGATCGGGATGATCTCCTGTTGAAAGCGCCCTGCGGCCTGCGCCGCCGCCGCCTTCTGCTGCGAGGCTAACGCGAAGGCATCCTGCGCCTCTCGCGTGATCCCCCACCGCTTCGCGACCCGCTCCGCGGTGAACCCCATCCCGATGTTCTCTTCGACGAGCTCGGGATGGAGCCGCGTCGTGAATCCCGACATCGGGACGGCGCTCATCATCTCGACCCCACCGGCGAGCACCACATCGTTCATCCCGCTTAGGATCGCCTGCGCGCCGAGCGCGATGGTCTGCAGCCCACTCGAGCAGAAGCGATTCACGGTCATCCCCGAGACCTCGACGGGGAACCCGGCTCGTAACGACGCGAGCCGCGCGATGTTGAGCCCCTGACCCGCTTCGGGCATCGCACACCCCCAGATCACATCGTCGATCTGTGCGGGGTTGACCCCGGCGCGCGCCACCGTCGCGCGCATCACTGCGGCGGAGAGCTCCACCGGATGCACGCCGGCGAGAGCGCCGTCCTTCTTCCCACGGCCCACGGCGCTCCGTGCGGCGCCGACGATCACGACTTCATCCGTACGCATGGTCATCCTCAGTTCCGCAGCGGTGTGCCGGTGCTCAGCATATGCGCGATGCGCGCCTGCGTCTCGGCGGTCCCCAACAGTCGCAGGAAGCCATCCCGCTCGATATCGAGTAGGTCCTGTTCCGTGACGGTGCGCGCTGGCCCCTCGCCCCCGCAGAGGACGCGCGCGACCTCATGCCCGATTCGTGCATCGTGCGCGGAGGCATGGCCCGCCTCTTGGAAGCTCCAGAGGGCATAGTCGAGGTTGGCCATCCCCCCGCTCCCGAGTGAGGTCATCGTGCGCGGGAGCGGTGCCACATAGTCGGTTGCGAGATCGAGCACGCGCGCCTTGGCGTCGGCGATCAGCGTGTCACGATTCATCGAGATGCGATCGGCGTGCGGCCGCAGGAAGCCGAGGGTGCGCGCCTCATGCGCGGAGGTACTCGTCTTGCCGAGGAGGATCAGCTGGAAGGCGCGCTTCACCCCCTCGAAGGGATCGGCCCCCTCATACGCCTCGAGTGCCTTGGTGAAACGGAAGGCGAGCTCCTTGGTGCCGCACCCGCCTGGCAACAGCCCGACCCCGATCTCGACGAGCCCCATATAGAGCTCGGCGTGCGCTTGGATGCGATCGCAGTGGAGCGAGACCTCGCAACCACCACCGAAGGTCATCCCGAATGGGGCAGCGACCACAGGAACCGGGGCGATCCGGAACGACATCACCATCGATTGGAACCGCTGGCAGAGCGCTTCGATCGCGCGCCAGTCGCCCGCTTCCACCAACCGACTCACCCCCATCAGGTTGGCGCCCGCGGTGAAGGTGCGGGGATCATCATTCCCGATCACGACTCCATGCCATGGGCCGCTCGCCGCGGTCTCGAGCGCGAAGGCCGCGAGATCCATCACGCCGGGCCCAAGCGTATTCATCTTCCCGCAGAACTCGAGGCCGAGCACGCCGTCGCCGAGGTCGAGGACGCGCGCTTCAGAGTTTTCGCGAAGGACATGCCCTTGGCGACGCCGCACGGCGAGGGAGAGCTGTCCAGGGATCGGTGGGATCGCGATGCGCGCATCGGTGTCGAGCTTTGGGATCGTCTCGCCATCGGGACTCGGCTCGTAGAAAGCACGTCCCGCCTTCGCGAGCAGGGGCGGGGTCTCACGCCCCGCCCCACGGAAGGCGGTGCGCAGCCAGTCGAGTCCGATTGCATCCATCGCGCGGAAGGGTCCGATCTCCCAGCCGTAGCCCCACTCCATCGCGCGGTCGATCGCGGCGAGATCATAGGCGAGCGAGGGAGCCAAGCTCAACGCATAGTGACACTGCGCGATCAGGAGATCGCGCACGAAGGCGCCGAGCGCGCCCGGGAGTGTGGTGACCTGCGCGAGTCGCTCCGTCGCGGGGCGCTTCATGAGTGTGTCGATCTCAGGCGAGGTGAAGCGCTTCGTCTCGTGGTAGGTCAGCGTCTTCCAATCGAGCGCGAGGGTCGTCTTCCCCTCACGCTTGTAGAAGCCGGCCTTCGTCTTGTCGCCGAGCCGCCCGGACTTCACGAGCTCATGGATGAACGGCTCGAGTGCGAGATCCTCTCCCGCGGTTTCGGAGAGTCCGGCGGTCACATGCACCAAGACGTCGAGTCCGGAGAGATCGCCGGTGCGGAAGGTGGCGGACTTCGCACGCCCGATCAGCGCGCCGGTTAGGGTGTCGACCTGCGGGATGGTGAGGTCGTGCTGCACCATCAATCGACCGGCGACGACCATCCCGTGGACGCCGAGCCGATTGGCGACGAAGCCGGGGACATCCTTTGCGAGGACGATCCCCTTCCCGAGGATGCGTTCTTGGAAGGCGCGCATCGTGTCGAGCACCTCGGGCGCCGTCTCCGGCGTCGGGATGAGCTCGAGGAGATGCATGTAGCGCGGCGGATTGAAGTAGTGCGTGCCGAGGAAGCGGGAGCGGAAGCGCGGGGTGCGACCCTCGAGCAGGATCGCCATCGGGATCCCCGAGGTGTTCGAGGTCACGATCGCATCGGGGGCGATCGTCTCGAGTTGGGCAAAGAGCGCCTGCTTGGGGGCGGGCTTCTCGATGATCGCCTCAAGGATCCAGTTGCAATCGGCGAGGAGGCTGAGGTGATCGGCGGTGTTCCCGATGGTGATGCGGCGGGCGGCGCTCGCGTCCATGTACGCGGCGGGCTTCGCCTTCTTGAGTCGCTCGAGGGAATCGCGCGCGGGCCTCGAGCGATCGGGGTGCGCGGGGTCGTCTGCGCCGGGGATGTCCAAGAGGACCACAGGAAGGCCGGCGGAGGCGGCGAGGGCGGCGATGCCGGCCCCCATCGCGCCGGCGCCGATGATCCCGACTTTGGTGATACGCATCCTCCAAAGTAGCTTCGCGTCATGCCTCCGCGTCAGACGAAAGCCATCGCCCACCTCAAAGCGGTCGACCCCATCCTCGGGGCCTGGATCGACCGGGCCGGCCCCTGCGGGTGGGAGGTGAAGGCTGACGGGACCCACTTCGACCATGTCGCGCGTTCCATCGTCTATCAGCAGGTCTCGGGGGCCGCTGCCGCGACGGTCTATAGGCGGATGCTCGGGCTCTATCGCGGGAAGGCGCCGACCCCCAAGCAGATTCTGGCCACGCCGGACGAGAAACTTCGCGGGGTGGGACTGAGCGGGCGGAAGGTGGAGTACATCAAGGGGCTCGCCGAGCAGCTGGTGGCGAAGCGGTTGCCGCTGGAGCAGATCGATGGGATGCCGGACGATGAGGTGATCGCGACGCTGACGTCGATTCGTGGGATCGGGGAGTGGACGGCGCAGATGGTGTTGATGTTCCGGCTGGGTCGTCCTGACGTGCTCCCGACGTTGGACATCGCGCTCCAGCGCGGGGCGAAGGTGCTGTACGGACTCCGCACGCAACCGACCCCGGAGCGGTTGGCACGGATGGGGGCCAAATGGGCGCCGTATCGGACGGTGGCAAGTTGGTATCTCTGGCGGCGGGTCGATGACCGAGATGATTGGTAGAAGGGCAGGGACCAGGGCACAGGGGTCAGGGATCAGATGACGGACGTGCATAGACAATCTGAGATGCCGGTGTCGGCACGGGCGCTCTTCGACTGGCATGAGCGGCCGGGGGCGTTCGATCGACTCACGCCGGCGTGGATGCCGGTGGAGCTGCGGCATCGTGAAGGGGGGATCCGCGATGGCGCGCGGGTGACGATCGCGCTGCCGATGGGGCCGCTCACCATTCCCTGGACCCTCGGCCACACGGGCTACAAGGCCGGCGAGGAGTTCCGCGACATCCAGATCCGCGGGCCCTTCCGTCGGTGGGAGCATATCCATCGGATGGAGCCGGTGAGCGAGCACGCCTCGGTGCTCGATGATCGGATCACCTTCGCGCTCCCGGTCCCGCCATTCGGCGATCTCGTCGCCGGGTGGTACACGCGCTCGGAGCTCACGCGGCTCCTCCAGTGGCGGCACACGCTCACGCGGAACGATCTCGATCGCCATGCGCGCTTCGCCGCGCGCGGGCCCCGCACCATCGCGATCACGGGTGCGAGTGGGATGGTCGGGTCGGCGCTCGTCCCCTTCCTCACCACTGGTGGCCATACGGTACGCACCATCGGGCGTGGCTCCTCGAGCGCGGTGCGCTGGGATCCCGCGCGTGGGCAGCTCGATCCCGCGTCCCTCGATGGGGTCGATGCTGTCGTGCATCTCGCCGGTGAGAATGTCGGCGCACGATGGACCGCGGCGCGTCGTCGCGCGATCGTCGACTCGCGCCTCCAGGGGACGCGCCTCATCGCCGAGTCGGTAGCGAAGATGACGCGCAAGCCCGAGGTGCTGGTCTCGGCCTCCGCGATCGGGATCTACGGTTCACGCGGCGACGAGTGGCTCGACGAGTCGAGCGCACTGGGCGATGACTTCTTGGCTGAGGTGGGACAGCAGTGGGAGGGGGCGACGGCGCCCGCGCGGGAAGCGGGGGTGCGCGTCGTGCAGCTGCGCATCGGGATCGTCCTCGCTGCCGGTGGCGGCGCGCTCGGCAAGATGCTCCTGCCGTTCCAGTTCGGCGTGGGCGGCATGCTGGGGCATGGTCGGCAGTGGATGAGTTGGATCTCCCGTGAGGATCTCATCGGGGCGATCCATCACGCGATCCAGACGCCAACGCTCGCGGGCGCTGTGAACGTGGTGGCGCCGGCACCGGTCACGAATCGCGAGTTCACGAAGACGCTCGGGCGTGTGTTGCATCGGCCGACGATCGCGCCGGTCCCCGCCTTCGTGCTACGCGCGCTCTTTGGCGAGATGGCGGAGGGGACGGTGCTCGCGAGCCAGCGGGTGCGCCCGGCCGCCCTCGAGGGGTCGGGTTTCTCCTTCTTGCATCCGACGCTGGAGGATGCCCTCCGGTTCGAGCTCGGGCGTCCGTAGATTTCATCGATCACGTGATCGCGCCGGTTGGGCGCGACGTTCCACTTGGAGCTGCGATGCCTCTCGTCCCGTTCGATCAACTCCCTGATGACGCCCGCTGCTGGGTCTTCGCCGCGGGCGCGCCCCTCGATGAGGTCGACACCCCGCGCCTGCTCGCAGCGGTCGATGCCTTCTTGTTGACCTGGGCCGCGCATGGGACCCCGCTAACGAGTGGGCGGGATTTTCTCGACGAACACTTCCTGGTGGTCGGCGTCGATGAGCGCGCCGCGGGCGCGTCAGGGTGTTCGATCGACGGACTCTTCCGCGTGCTGCAGGGGATCGAGGAGGGGATCGGCACCTCGATGGTCGGGGGCGGGATGGTCTACTTCCGCGGCCCGAGCGGGATGGTGCATGGCTGTACGCGTGCCCAGTTCCAGGAGCTCGCGATCGATGGCGATGTGAACGGCGAGACGATGGTCTTCGATACGACCGTCACGAGCGTGGCCGACTTCCGCGCGCGCTTTGAGAAGCCGGCCAAGGCGTCATGGCAGGGGAGTTTGATCGCGACCTAGGCGCGCAAATAATCTGCCTGCCAGTCCTTCACGGCCTGCTTGATCTCCTTCCTCGACGTCAGCTCGCCCTTAAGCACCCGCTCCACCAATCCCGGGAGCTCGGCGTCGCTCGCGAAGCGGAGCGCGATCATCTGCCCGAGGGTTAGCGCCTTCGCGCGCTCGGTGAGCGGGGCAGGGAGCACCTCCTTCAGACGGAGCTGCATCTCGAGCCGAATGATCCGGTTCTGCAAGGTGAGCGCCATCGTGCGCGAGGCCCAGACGGTAGCGACGGCGCCGGCACCGAAGAGGACGAACATCGCTCCACGCACGATCGAACCCGAGCGCGCCGCCATCGAGATCGCGTAGGTGAGGAAGACGGTGGCGGCAGGGAAGGCGACGTAGTGCCAGAGCGGCTGCATCATCGCATGATTCGAATAGGTCTGCGGGGTCTTGGCCATGGGTCGGATCGTGTCAGGAGGGGAAGGTCCAGGCGAGTCGATCGGGTGGTCTTTGGGTGAATCCCCGAGCGGCGGTTAGTGTTCCGAGGGTTCGCGGCTCCACCCCGGGAACCTTCCCCCGCCAGATCCCATAGATAGGTCATGCGCTACCCCATCCTCCCCTCGAGCGAGATCACCTCGGAGTCTGCCTACCTCGACCGTCGCCGTTTCCTCACGGCGGCCGGTCTGATCGGTGCGGGGCTCGTCGGCGCGGGCTCGCTGCAGGCCCTCACCCCCACGGCCGACCTGGCCCAGCCCAAGCCACTCGGGAAGCCGTACGGCCTCCAGCCGGGCGACACCCCCACCTCGTGGGAGGACGTCACCGGCTACAACAACTTCTACGAGTTCGGCACGGGGAAGGAGGATCCCAGGGAGAACGCGCAGGGGTTCCGCACCAAGCCGTGGACGGTCCGCGTCGACGGGCTCGTCGAGAAGCCCGGGAACTACGCGCTCGAGGACTTCCTCAAGCCCTCCGTCGTCGAGGATCGCATCTACCGCATGCGGTGCGTCGAGGCCTGGTCGATGGTGATCCCGTGGCGCGGGATCATGCTCGCTGATGTCCTCAAGCGCGCGAAGCCGACCTCCAAGGCCGCCTTCGTCGAGTTCACCACGCTGATGGATCCGGCGCAGATGCCGGGCCAGCGCTATCCGGTCCTCGAGTGGCCCTACCTCGAGGGGCTCCGTCTCGACGAGGCGATGCACCCCCTCACGCTGCTCGCGACCGGGGTCTACGGCCGCGACCTTCCCCCGCAGAACGGGGCGCCGCTCCGGCTCGTCGTGCCGTGGAAGTACGGCTTCAAGGGGATCAAGAGCATCGTGCGGATCCGACTCGTCGAGCGGATGTCACGCAGCTCGTGGATGGTGGCGATCCCGTCGGAGTATGGCTTCTATGCCAACGTGAATCCCGCCGTCGATCATCCGCGGTGGAGTCAGGCGACGGAGCGTCGGATCGGGAACTTCCGCCGCATCCCGACCCTCCCCTTCAACGGCTACGCCGATCAGGTCGCCTCGCTCTACGCGGGGATGGATCTCCGAAAGAACTACTGATGGGGTCACGCTCGGGTGAGCGCGCGGGCGCCGGCCCCTGGCTCGGTCTCACGCAGGCCCCGCGCGGGTTCGCCCTCGTGGTGACGCTCGCCCCTCCGCTCATCGTCTTCGGGATCGTCAGCGTCCTCCTCACCGATCTCTTCTGGGGGACGCGCCTCCTTGGCACCGATCCGGTCAAGTCGGGGGAGCATCTCCTCGGCGAGTGGACGATCTATCTGCTCTTCGCGTCGCTCACGATCACCCCGCTCCGTGGGATCACCGGGTGGAACTGGCTCGCCCGGCATCGTCGCACGCTCGGGCTCTACGCCTTCCTTGCGGTCGTCTTCCACTTCGTGGTCTGGCTCTTCCTCGACCTGCAGTTCGTGGTGAGTGACTACGTGGGGTGGGCCACGCTCGAGACCGATCTCACCAAGCGGCCGTATATCATCGTCGGGATGACGGGGCTCCTCCTGATGACCCCGCTGGCGATCACCTCGACGCAGGGGATGATCCGCCGCCTCGGTCGCCGGTGGCAGCGCCTGCATCGCCTCGTCTACCTGATCGCCGTGCTCGGCGTGGTGCACTGGGGGATGAGCGTGAAGAAGGATCTCACCGAACCCGTGCTCGCGGCGCTCGTGTTGGCCCTACTCTTCGGATGGCGCATCGTCGCGTCTCGACGCCGACGCGCGGAGCGCGTGGCATGACCGCATCGGCTCCGCGCCGTACCGCCTCGATTCCTGCTGATGCCTTCGCGATCGCGGCGCTCGGCCTTGAGCCGCTGCTCGCCGCCGAACTCACCGAGCTCGGGATCAGGAGCACCGTCGTCCCTGGTGGCGTGGAGTTCCGCGCCGACGAGGCGACCCTGGCGCGCGTGAACCTACACAGCCGCCTCGCCTCACGCGTCCTCCTGCGGCTCGCGCGCTTTCGGGCGACGGCGTTCCACGAACTCGAGCGGGCCGCGCGACAGGTGGAGTGGGGGCGCGTCCTCTCACCAAGTGCGCAGGTCGCGGTGCGCGTCACCTGTCGCAAGTCGCGGCTCTATCACTCTGATGCGGTGGCACAGCGCGTACTCGACGCGATGCAACGGGCGATCCCACAACTGACGATCGCCACCGCGGCCGTCGATGACGCTGACGAGCTCGAGGAGACGACGACCCCGCAGCTCTTCGTCGTGCGGTTCGATCGCGATCTCTGCACGATCTCTGCCGATACCTCCGGCGAGCTCCTCCATCGCCGTGGGTATCGACTCGCCGTCGGGCGTGCGCCGCTCCGCGAGACCCTCGCAGCGGCGATGGTGCGCGGCGCGGCGTGGGATCCCGCGACCCCGCTGCTCGATCCGATGTGCGGCTCCGGGACGATCGCGATCGAGGCCGCGATGCTCGCGCGCCGGATCGCGCCGGGACTGCAGCGGCACTTCGCGGCTGAACAGTGGCCGACGAGTGACGCCACCGTGTGGGCAGCGGCTCGGGAGGCGGCGCGCGCTGAGATCCTCCCGCATGCGCCCGCCCCCATCGTGGCCTCGGACCGTGACGAAGGGGCGATCGCGAACGCCGCCGCCAACGCCGAGCGTGCTGGTGTCGCGGCGGACATCACCTTCCGGTGTGCGCCGCTCTCCGCGCTCACCTGGCCAGAGGGCGCGGGTGGGCTGCTCATCGCGAATCCCCCGTACGGGGTACGGGTTGGTGAGACGCAGGGACTCCGCGATCTCTTCGCGCGGCTCGGTCAGATCGTCCGCGCGCACGGGGCGGGGTGGCGGATCGCGCTCTTGAGTGCGGACCGTCAGCTCGAACGGGAGACGCGCCTCCCCTTCACGGAGGTGCTGGCGACACGGAACGGGGGAATTCCTGTCCGATTGGTGGTCGGCTAATGCGGTTCCTCGCCCTCCTCCTCGCCTTTCCGCTCACCGTCGGCACCGCGCAGCGCCCCACCGCCACGCTGCGCACGTCCATCCCCGCGCCAGCCACCTGCGCCGCCGGTGACCCGACTGGGATCCTCATCCACTTCCTCGACATCGGCCAAGGGGACGCCGCACTCATCCGCGCCCCCGACGGTCGCTACGTGATGATCGATGCCGGCCCCGATCGCGGGACGGCGCTCCGCTGGCTCCGCACCCTCGGCGTCGATTCCCTCGCGCTCATCATCGGGAGCCATAACCATCTCGATCATATCGGCGGCTTCCCCGTGATCCTCCAAGCGATGCCGGTCCGCAACGCGATGGAGAACGGGATGGTGACGACGACGCGTATCTATCGCGACTTCGTCTATGCCATGGAACGCCGCGGGACCACCCTCCTCGAGGCGACGCCGCGCACGCTTCGCATCGGTGGGCTGGAACTCGAAGTGCTCCCGCCGTGGCGTCAGGCCAAGGAGCAGAACGATGCCTCCATCGGCGTGGTCGTCCGACACGGGGCGTTCCGCGCGCTCTTCACCGGCGATGCCGAGCTCGAAGCCCTCGCGCATTGGACGGAAGCCAAGGTGATCCCGCGCGTGCAGGTGGTGAAGGTCGGCCACCACGGCAGCCGCAACGCGACGACGTCTGCCCTCGTGCGCGCCACCCAGCCTGCGCTCGCGGTGATCTCGGTCGGCGCAGGGAACACGTATAAGCACCCGCACCCTGAGGCCCTCGCCCTCTGGCAGGCCCCGGAGCGCTCGATCCTTCGCACCGACCAGGCGGGGACGATCGCCGTCCGCGGCTGTGCTGATGGGAGCTTTCATCTCTCCACCCAACGCGGGAGCGCGCCATGACCACCGGGACGAGACTCTACGCTGTCGATCGGATCGAGGGGCGGGGTCGGGAGGCGCAGGTCACGCTCATCGATGAGACCTCGGGGAACGTCGTCCTCGCCTTGGCCGGCCAGCTCGGCTTTCCCGTGATGGAGGGGGCTATTGTGCGCGCCCCCCTTCGGGATGGCGCTCCGATCTGGGCGCAGGCGGTCCGGGACGAGGCCGAGGAGGCTCGGCTCCGCACCGAGATGGAGGGCCGCACACGGCGCCTCCGCCGCGCCGATCCCGGGGGCGATCTCGACCTCTGAACCCCGGTCGGCCAGACGGGGGGCCGGCGTTAGATTCCGGGCATGTCTTCCCCCGGCCCCGTCTCCAGCGTCTTCAACGACGCCTACGCCGCCGAACAGTTCGAGCGGTATCGGCAGGATCCCACCTCCGTCGACGAGTCGTGGCGGCAGTTCTTCCGTTTCGCCGAGCAGGTCTCCGGTGGCGCGATCTCGACCGCCCCGCGCAGCGAGGACCACGATCGCAAGGTCGCCGGCGCGGCCCGCTACACGACCTACATCCGCACCTTCGGCCATCTCGCCGTCCAGCTCGATCCGCTCGGTACGCCGCCGCCGGGCGCGCCGGAGCTGACCCCAGAGTTCCACGGGATCACCGAGCAGGATCTCGACGAGACCTCAGGCGCTTCGATCGGCTTCCCGCATCTGGCCACCGCGCGCGACGTCGCGAACCGGCTGCGGAAGCGCTACTGCACCAACCTCGCCGTTGAGGTGGGGCATCTCGCCGACGAGGAGGAGCGTGCCTGGTTCCGGCAGCTCTTCACCGCCGAGCAGCTGACGCGCCCGCTCACCGCCGAGGAGAAGCAGGGGGTCCTGCAACGACTCACCGAGGTCGACGGCTTCGAGCGCTTCCTCGGGCGCACCTTCGTCGGGTACAAGCGCTTCTCCATCGAAGGCACCGATGCGCTGGTGCCGATGCTCGATGCCGCGATCACCGAATCCGCGGCCGCTGGTGCGCGCCACGTGGCGATCGCGATGGCGCATCGCGGTCGCATCAGCGTCCTCGCGCATGTGCTCGGCAAGCCGCTCCCGCTCATCCTCGGCGAGTTCCAGGGGCGGCATGATCACTTGGGCGGCGCCTCCACCGGTGATGTGAAGTACCACTTAGGCTACGAAGGGACACGTACCACGCCGTCGGGTGAGGTCGAGCTCTCCCTCGTCCCGAACCCGAGCCATCTGGAGATCGTGAACCCGGTGTTGCAGGGACGCGCCCGCGCGCTGCAGCGCGACGCACAGGATCCCCGTCAGCGGGATGAGGCGAGCGTCGTGCCGATCTGTATCCATGGGGATGCGGCCTTCCCGGGAGAGGGGATCGTCCCCGAGACGATGAACCTTTCGCGCCTCCGTGCCTACCGCGTGGGCGGCACGCTGCACGTCATCGTGAACAACCAGGTCGGCTTCACCACCGATCCCACCGACGCGCGCTCGACGCATTACGCGAGCGATGTGGCGAAGGGGTTCGAGATGCCGATCATCCACGTCAACGCAGATGATGCCGAGGCCTGCATCATCGCGATGCGGATCGCGGTGGCGTATCGCGCGCGCTTCAAGAAGGACTTCCTCATCGATCTCGTGGGTTATCGCCGCTGGGGGCACAACGAGGGAGACGAGCCGACCTTCACGCAGCCGCAGCTCTACGAGCGGATCAAGGCGCATCCGACCCCACGACAGGTGTGGGGGAATCGTCTCGTCGCCGAGGGATTTGTGACGCCGGCGCAGGTCGAGGCGCTCGACGCCGAGGTGGCGGTGCGCTTCCAGGCGGCGTTCGAGGCATCGAAGGCGCCGGCTGGCGCGCACGCCGGGCATGCGACGCATGAGGAGTCGACGGGCGGCACGGTCCTCACCGCGGTCCCTACCGCGACGCTCACCCAGTGGAACGAGTCGCTCCTCACCTATCCGGCGGGGTTCACGCCGCATCCGCGTCTCGCCAAGCAGCTCGAGCGGCGGCGCGAGGCCGTCGGTCCGGCGGGCGGGATCGATTGGGGCCATGCGGAGGCGCTCGCCTTCGCGTCGATCCTCGCGGATGGTGTCCATGTGCGGATCACTGGGCAGGATGTGCAGCGTGGGACCTTCTCGCATCGTCACGCGGTACTGCACGATCCGACCACGGGCGGCACCTATACGCCGCTCGAGCACCTCCCTGGGGTGTCGAGCGCCTTCGAGGCCTGCAACTCCGCGCTCTCCGAGCTGGCGGTGATGGGCTTCGAGTACGGCTACAGCGTGACCGCGCCCGACACCCTCACCCTGTGGGAGGGACAGTTCGGCGACTTCAGCAACATGGCGCAGCCGATCATCGATCAGTTCATCGCGTCGGATCGTGCGAAGTGGGGCCAGGACTCGGGGCTCGTGCTGCTCTTGCCGCATGGCTACGAGGGGCAGGGGCCCGAGCACTCGAGCGCGCGGTTGGAGCGCTATCTGCAGCTCTGCGCCGAGGGGAATCTCCGCGTCGCCTATCCGAGCACGCCGGCACAGTACTTCCATGTGCTACGGCGTCAGGCGTTGCTCTCGCCGCGGCGTCCCCTCGTGCTGATGCAGCCCAAGTCGCTGTTGCGCCTCGCGCAGGCGGCGTCGTCGCTCGGCGATCTGAGCGAGGGCAGCTTCCAGGTCGTCTTCGACGATCCACAGGGTGCGACGAAGCGGGATGCGGTGCGTCGCCTCGTCTTCTGCACGGGGAAGGTCTACTATGACCTCGTGGCGAAGGGAGTCCCGGAGCATGTCGCCGTCGTGCGGGTGGAGGAGCTCTACCCCTGGCCGCATGAGGCGGTGGCGCAGCTCGTCGACCGCTACCCGCGGATCGAAGAGGTGGCGTGGGTGCAGGAAGAGCCGAAGAACCACGGCGCCTGGAGCTTCGTGGCGCCGCGGCTCCGCGTCTCCACCGGGAACGCACTCGTGATCCGCTACTACGGTCGTCCGGAGCGGGCGAGCCCCGCCGAGGGGTATGCGTCGGAGCATGCGGAGGAGCAGGGACGGATCGTGAGCGAGGCGCTCGCCCTGGTGGCGCGTCCGAGCACCGGTACGCGACGGACCGGCAGCGCCGCGCGGACCACGAGGTAACCACCGACCATGACGCGCCCCTCCGCGCGGACGCGCGTCGTCATCATCGGTGGCGGCTTCGGTGGGCTCAACGCCGCGCGCGCGCTCGCGCGGCCGGGCCTCGAGGTGCTGCTGATCGATCGTACCAACCACCATCTCTTCCAGCCGCTGCTCTATCAGGTGGCGACGACCTCACTCGCGCCGAGTGATGTGACGGCGCCGATCCGGTGGGTGCTCAGGAAGGAGAAGGAGGTCACGACGCTCTTGGGGACGGTCGAGCGGATCGATCGCACCGCGCGCGCCATCCGTGTGGTGGGCGAGAGCGATCCGATCCATTACGACTATCTGATCGTCGCCCCGGGGACGCGGCACTCGTACTTCGGGCGCTCCGAGTGGGAGAAGTGGGCGCCGGGGCTCAAGAGCGTCGAGGATGCGCGTCGGATCCGGAAGCGGTTCTTGCTCGCCTTCGAGCGCGCCGAGTGGGAGGACGATCCCAAGGCACGAGAGGCGCTGCTGACTTATGTGGTGGTCGGTGGTGGCCCGACGGGGGTGGAGCTCGCCGGGGTGTTGCCGGAGATGTGTAAGGTCGGCTTCCGCGCCGATTTCCGGCGGATCGATACGGCGACGGTGCGTGTGATCCTGTTGGAGGGGGGACCGCGCATCCTCCCGGCCTTCCCGGAATCGCTCTCGCGCCGCGCACAACGCGATCTCGAGCGACTCGGCGTCGAGGTGCGAACCAATGCGATCGTGACCGACATCGATGAGCACGGGGTCTCGATCGGGACCGAGCATATCGAGTCGGAGTCAGTCTTCTGGGCGGCGGGGAATCAGGCATCGCCGTTGATCGCGACGTTGGGGACGACGATGGATCGGATGGGGCGTGCGCAGGTGACCCCCGAGCTGCATCTGCCGGACGATCCCCGCGTCTTCGTGATCGGTGATGCGGCGGCGGCGACCTCGACTGATGGACGCGAAGTGCCGGCGGTGGCGCCGGCGGCGACGCAGATGGCGCGGCGCGCGGCAGAGAACATCATCGCGCAGATCGAGGGGCGCACGATGCGGCCCTTCCGCTATCTGAACAAGGGCGATCTCGCCGTGATCGGGCGCCACAAGGCGGTGGCGAGCTTCTTCGATGGGAAGCTCCGGATCTCGGGTCACCTCGCCTGGTTCACCTGGCTCCTCGTGCACGTGATGTTCCTGGTCGGTTTCAGGAACCGGCTGAGCGTGCTGATGCAGTGGGCGTACAACTATCTCTTCTTCGAGCGTGGGGTCCGGTTGATCACCGAGACCGAGGATGCGTCGATGTCACGGCATCCGGCGCGCTCGGGAGATACCGGGGAGTACGAGACGCCGCGCGCGGTGTGAGTGGATGCGGCCGGCGCGCGCCACAGCGATGTCGCCCGCTGAACGTCAGCGCGCTGGGAGGTGCTTTTCGATCCCAAGCCCCAACACGATGGTGATCCCCGCGAGCGCCGCTCCCGTATAGAACGGCACACCCTTCCCCAGATAATCGAACGCGAATCCCGCCCAGATCGGGCCGATCACGCGGGCCAGACCACCGAAGGTCTGCTGCACCCCCATGTACAACCCGCGCTCGTGGTTCGCGATCACCTGCGAGAGCATCCCCGTCACGCAGGGGAAGGTGAAGGCGGTGCCGAGCGGGATGAGCAGGATCGCGAGCGCGAGGGTGGCGTAGTTCGTCGTGAAGGGGAGCGCCCCCAACCCGATGGCGAGCAGGGTCTGCCCGATCCGGGAGAGTCGCGGCTCACGGAAGCGGTCCACCGCCGGACCGAGTACGAGCGCGCGCGCGACGACGGAGATCACCCCGATGTAGGTGAAGACCCAGCCGATCTGGCCCACGCCGATCTGGAAGCGCGCATTCAGGAAGAGCGCGAGGATCGCCGTCATCCCCTGAAAGGCCCCCATCCCCACGGCATACATCCAGATCAATCGTGACGCGGGTTCCATCGGGTGCGAGAGTACCCGTCGCACCGCCGTCCCCGAGCGCTGGACCTTCGGACGCTCGTGGGCCGCCGCCCCCGCGAACTCGTTCGACTCGGTGAGGTACCGAAAGGCGAACGCCATCGTGATGATCGTGAGACCGAAGGCGACGAGCCCGGGTCCACTATTCCCGAAGAGTTTGGCGGCGCCGGAGCCGAGCACCGGCCCGAGCGCGACACCCGCGTTGGTGGCGGCCGAGAGCCACCCGAGGGTCTTCGCCCGGTCCTTGGGCTCGGTCGCGTCGGCCACATACGCCTGGATCACGCCGGTCGTGCCGCCCCCCGCGCCCTGCACGATGCGCGAGAGGAAGAGGAGCTCCAACGAGTTCGCGAAGGCGAAGCCGATGTAGGCGATCCCGCTCGCTGCCATCCCGACCAGCAGCGCGGGACGCCGCCCGACTCGGTCCGAGACTCGGCCCCAGAAGGGGGCGCTCACCAGCTGGGCGATCGCGAAGGACGAGACCAGGAGGGAGATCACCGCCCCCTCGCCCCCCATCCCCAGTCGATCGAAGAAGGCCCAGAGGGGTCCCTGCCCGACGAACCGCTGCGCGTAGAACGGCATGAGTGGGAGCACCATGAGGAGCCCGACCATGTCGAGGAACGCGGTGACCATCAGGACGACGAGCTTGCCCAGAGACCCTCCGATCGGTCAAAACGGGGAATCCCCTAAGGTAATGCGGGGGGCTGGATTCCCCCGTCCCCTCTGGGGGGTATCTCGCTTCGGGGGTATCGTTAACTGATGTTCGAGTCGATCGGGCGGGTCGTTCGTGAGGCACTGGAAGCCTTTGGTCAGGCGGGATCGCTCGCCGCGGAGGCAGGGCGCTCTGCGCGCGATCTCAAGACCTGGGGTCCCAATTTCTCCCAGCAGGCCCGTGCCCTCGGGGTGAACTCCCTCCCGATCGGGATCCTCATCGCCCTCTTCACCGGCGTCGTCCTCGCCCTCTTGGCGAGCTACAGCTTCACCGGGGCGGTCCCGCGCTATCTCGTCGGGACTTTGGTGCAGAAGACGGTCATGATGGAGCTCGCCCCCGTCCTCACCGGGCTCGCCCTCGCGGGGCGCGTCGGAGCGAACATCGCCGCTGAACTCGGGACGATGACGGTGACCGAGCAGGTCGATGCCCTCGAGACGCTCGGCTATGATCCCGTAGCCTATCTGGTGGTCCCGCGCATCCTTGCCGGGGTCCTGATGTTCCCTGTGGTCGTCGGCGCGGCGATGTTCGTGGGGCTCGGCGCTGGGTGGGCCGCCTCCTTGGGGCTCCTCGACATGACGACGAGCGAGTTCCTGAAGGGGGCGCGACTCTTCTTCGATGGGTTCGACGTGCGATATGGGCTCGTCAAATCGGCGAGCTTCGGCTTCGCGGTCACGCTCCTGGGCTGCACGAATGGGTTGCGCGCGAAGGGTGGGGCGCAGGGTGTCGGCAGTTCGGCGACGCAGGCGGTGGTGCAGTCCGCGGTGATGATCCTCGTACTCGACGCCTTTTGGGCGGTGGTCTGGCTCCTCGGGAGGGCAGCATGAAGCGACGTTCGAATGACTGGATCGTCGGCACGACGATCATCGTGGTGATGGTGGGAATCGTCTTCTCCACCCTCTTCCTCCAACAGGCGGAGTTCGGGAAGAAACCCGAGCTCGTGACCGCACACTTCCGCGATGTGGGCGGGGTGCAGGTCGGGAACGCCGTCGTGATCCGCGGCGTCGTCTCCGGCCGGGTGAAACAGATCGCCCTCGCGCCGAACAACTGGGTCCTGATCTCGATGGAGATCAATGAGGGGACGCTGATGCCCGCCGATCCGGTGGTCCTCGTCCAGGCGGCGACCCTCTTCGGCGAATGGCAAGCGATCATCACCTCGCGCACAGCGGTCCCGGTGAATCGCGAGGTCGATGCGCAGCTCGCCGAGGTCGATGGCGCACCCGAGGGGTCGCTGCGCGGTGCCGTGCTCCCCGACATCGCGCAGTTGACGACAGTGGCCGGCGGGATCGCCGGAAATGTGGCGTCGGTCTCCGAGCGCGTCCGCACGGCATTCAACGACACCGCGGCGCGTGAGCTCCGTCGCTCGATCCGGGACTTCAGCGTCCTCTCGCGCGATCTCGCGACGGCGGTGAAGGTGCAGTCACGCAACCTCGATTCCCTCGCGGCCACCGCGCGGCTGAGCTTCGCCGATGTCGCGACCTCGGCGAATGCGCTGCAGCGCACGATGGGACGCGTCGACAGTGCGACCTCGCAGGGGGAGGTGCAGGAGATCCTCCGGCAGAGTCGACAGGCGTCGCAGAATCTCCGCAATGCGACGGAGCGGTTCGAGTCGCTCTCGCGTTCACTGGTCTCCACCGAGGCGAACCTCAAGAGCGTGGTGGGGAAGGCCGATTCGATCTTCGGGCGCATCGAGCGTGGCCAAGGCTCGCTCGGCCTCCTCGTGAACGATCCCTCGCTCTATCAGAACTCCGATTCATTGCTGATCGATCTCCGGAAGCTCGTGGTCGACTTCCGTTCTGACCCCAAGAAGTACATCAACGTCCGGATCTTCTGACCGTCCACCACCGGAGTCGCGCGCGATGACCACCCGTCGAACCTTCCTCGCCTCTGTCACCACCGCCGGCGCGGGACTCGCGATCGGGGCCCCACGCGCCGCGGCCGACCCCGGGGTCGGCGCGGGCCAGCCGACCGCCGACCTCCCACCCGCCATCCGTGCTCTCCGCCCGATGACGGCAGGGGTCGTCCCGATCAGCGTCGCCGAGCGCCGGGGACGGATCGAACGCGCCACGCGCCTGATGCGCGAGCGTGGGATCGATGCCCTGATGCTCACCGGGGGGACCTCGATGGTCTACTTCACGGGGATCGAATGGGGGATCAGCGAGCGACTCCTCGCGGCCTTCCTCCCGGTGCGCGGCCGGCCCTTCCTCGTGACCCCGAAGTTCGAGGAGGAGCGCGCGATGGAGCAGGTGGCGCTCGGTCCCATGCAGGGAGGCGCTGACGTCTATGCGTGGGAGGAGCACGAGGATCCCTACGCCCTCGTCGCGCAGGCCCTCCGATCGCGTGGGCTCGCCACGGCGACGATCGCGTGCGAGGAGACGGTGCGCTTCCAGTTCAGCCATGGGATCTCGCGGCTCGCCGCCGTCACCGTGGTCGATGGGACACCGGTCACCGCGGGGTGTCGGATGGTGAAGGACGCGCACGAGATCGCGTTGATGCGCCATGCGAGCGCCGTCACCCTCACCGCCTATGAGGCGGCGTGGAAATCACTGCGCGAGGGGATGACGCAGGACGCCTTCGCTCGGCTCGTCTCCGCGGCGCATGCGCGCCTCGGCTACACCGGTGGGGCGGGGGTGCAGGTCGGGAAGTACTCCGCGCTCCCGCATGGATCGGCGACCCCGCAGGTGATTCGTGAGGGGAGCATCCTCCTCGTCGATGGCGGCTGCAAGGTGGAAGGGTACAGCTCCGACATCTCCCGCACCTTCGTGCTCGGCACACCGACGCAGAAGATGAAGGATCTCTTCGAGCTCGAGCATCGGGCGCAGACCGCCGCGCTGCGCGCGGCGCGCCCTGGGCTTCCCTGCGAGGCGGTCGATGCCGCGGCGCGGAAGGTCATCGTCGAGGCCGGCTACGGTCCCGACTATCGCTTCTTCTCCCACCGCGTCGGCCACGGGATGGGGATGGACGGGCATGAGTGGCCCTATCTCGTGCGAGGGAACACCCTCCCGCTCGCGACAGGGATGGTCTTCAGCGACGAGCCCGGGATCTATCTGCCGGGGGAGTTCGGCATCCGGCTCGAGGACGACATGGTCATCACCGAATCCGGCGCTGAACTCTTCACCCCGCAGTCCGAGAGTCTCGAACGGCCCTTCTGAACGCGGCGCGAGGCTCACGAGGAGCATCGCGCCGCCCCACTCACGGCACGACGGCGCCCTGCGGGATCGCGATCGGGCCGAGGGTGAGCCGCTGGGCCGTCGCGTTCAACGCGGGGAGGTCCTTCGTCACCACCTCCTGCCAGGTGAGACGGAGGCGCTCCCACCGCGCACTGAGCTCCACGAGCCGCGCCGCTGCCCCGGCCGTGGGACGACCTTCCGCCCCACCGGAGATGTAGCCGTTGGGGCCCGTGACGTTGCCGTAGAGCTCGGCCCACTGATTGTCGAGCTGCCCCGCGAAGCGGATCGGATCCTGACCGCTCCGACTCTTGGTCTGCGTGAAGCGCGACTCGAGTCCCTGGAGCTTCGTGGCGAGTGCCTCGATGCCGGGACGCAGGTCGCCCTCGGCATTGATGCGACGGGCCGCGACCTGCAGCCCGTCCATCTGCGCTCGGACCTCGCGGAGTTCGATGAGGGTTCGATGGAGCGCGTCGAGGGAGTCGCGCACCGCACTCGCGATGCGGAACTGGTCGGCGTAGTCGGTGGCGGTGATCTGCGGGAGTCGCGGGTCGGGAAGCACGGTGAGGGTGCGACGCATCGTCACCCCGTTCGCGGTGAGGATCGCCTCATAGGTGCCCGGCGGAGCCTTCACCCCGCCCATGTAACCCCACGTCACCTGACCCTCGACGGTCCGGGGACCAGGATAGGTGAGATCCCAGGTGATGCGATGGAGTCCGCGCGTGACGGGGAGCCGCATGGTGCGCCCCTGCTTCGACGCCACGCTGTCCGAGGTGAGGAGTCGGACGGTGCGACGCAGGGCGTCGCGGATCTCGAGTGTGACGGGTCCCGTCGCCCCCTGCCCGAGCCAGTAGTGCAACACCGCGCCGTTGGCCGGTTGGTCGGGGAGCCCCGGCTGCGGGTCGAAGGGATCGACCCCCTTCTGCGCGCGGACCGCGGAGGCGGGGGTGAACAGATGGGCCGCACTCGCCGTCACCGCGCCGGGGAGCTCGCGCAGTGGGCTCAGATCGTCGATGATCCAGAGTGATCGCCCTTGGGTCGAGAGCACGAGATCGTCGTCGCGCGCTTCGAGGTCAGCGATCGGGGTGATCGGGAGGCGCTGCGGGAAGCGCTGCCACCCGCGCCCCCCATCGAACGAGACATAGAGTCCGTACTCCGTGCCGGCGTAGAGCACCGTCGGCACCTTGGGATCCTCGGCGAACGACCGCACCGGGTGATCGGCGGGGATCCCTGTGTTGTCGGTGAGTCGCACCCAGCTGCGACCACCGTCGTCCGACCGCCAGAGGTACGGACGGAAGTCATCGAGGCGATACGCCTGCGCCGCGACATAGACGCGGTTCGGCGCGTGCGACGAGACGACGATCTCCTCGACGGTACCGAAGCGCGGCATCCCCGGTGGGGTCACTTCGGTCCAGGTCGTGCCGCCATCGCGGGTGACGTGCACGCGCCCGTCATCGGTGCCGGCCCAGAGGGTGCGGGGGTCACGCCGATCCTCGGCGAGGGCAAAGATGGTGTTGAAGATCTCGACGCCGGTGATGTCGTTGTTGATCGGGCCCCCGCTCGCCTCGAGATGGGCTGGGGTGTTCGTGGTGAGATCAGGAGAGATCGCGTCCCAGGTCAGGCCGCCGTCGCGTGAGCGGAGCACCACCTGGGCGCCGTGATAGACGACGGTGGGGTCGTGCCGCGAGACCAGGATGGGGGCGACCCACTGGAACCGATAGCGCAGGTCCTTCGCGGCTTGGCCCAGCTGGAGTTCGGGATAGGCGATGACGTTGCGACGTTCGTCGGTGACGGTATCCCAGCGGTTGATCGCCCCCCCGTAGCAGCCGCCATAGATCACGCGCGGGTTGGCGGGGTCGAGGGCCACGGGCCCGGTCTCGCATCCGGAGGCGTAGCGATAGTCGGCGAAGGGATGCAGCGCGTTCGGCGACGACCAGGCGGGGACGCTGATCGTCGTGTTGTCTTGCTGCGCCGTGTAGATGCGATACGGGAAGGCGCGGTCGGTGATGACGTCGTAGAACTCCGCCGTCGGCTGGTTCCAATAGGTCGACCAGCTCGCCCCGCGCGTGAGGGAGACCTGCGCGCCCCCATCGTTCGCGACCGCCATGAGCCGCTTGTCGGTGGGGTTGATCCAGAGATCGTGCACATCCCCGTGCGGGACCGCGATCTCGGTGAAGGAGACCCCGCCGTCGATCGAGCGCCAGAGCGAGGTGTTGAGCACATAGACCACGTGCTCCTCCTGCGGATCGGCGCGCACATGGGTGTAGTACCAGGCGCGCTGCCGGAGCTTGTTCTCCGCATTGGCGCGGGTCCAGGTGGTGCCGCCGTCGTCGCTCCGATAGAGCCCACCGGCGGGCTCCGCCTCGATGATCGCCCAGACGCGATCGGGGTTCGCCGCCGAGACGGTGAGTCCGATCTTGCCCACGACGCCTGTCGGCAGCCCGCCGCCGAGCTTGGTCCACGACTCCCCGCCATCGGTGGAGCGCCAGATCCCACCCTCACTCGATCCGGAGATGAGGGTCCACGGCTTCCGCTCCGCGCGCCACATCGCGGCGTAGACAATGCGCGGATTGCGCGGATTGATCACGAGGTCGACAGCGCCGGTGCTGTCGTTGAGGTAGAGGACCTTGCGCCAGGTGGTACCGCCATCGGTCGTGCGATAGACCCCGCGGTCGGGGTTCTTCCCGAAGGGACGCCCGAGCACCGCGGCGAAGGCGCGATCCGGGTCGGCAGGGTGCGCACGGATCCGTCCGATCTGTCCCGCCGTCGGAAGCCCGAGCCGCGTCCAGCTACGGCCCCCATCGGTGGAGCGCCAGGCGCCGCGACCCATCGAGGTGTTCCCACGGATGTCGACCGAGCCCTCGCCGACATAGATGACGTTAGGATCACTGGGCGCGACCTCGACCGCACCGATCGATCCGCCAAAGGTCCCATCGGAGATGTTTTGCCAGGTCTGGCCCGCGTCATCCGTCCGCCAGACGCCGCCCCCGGTGGTCCCCATCACGAAGCTGTGCGGCGCGGAGGGGATCCCGGTCACCGCCGTCGACCGTCCGCCGCGGAAGGGCCCGACCATCCGCGTCGCCATCCCGGCAAGCGCGGTGGAATCGATGGTCTCGCGCCCCGCGACCGGACCGGGGCGCTGCGCCTCGAGTGCGAGGCTGACGGCAAGCAGGGGGGCAAGGAGCCAGGAGGCGAAGGAGAGGCGCATCGTGAGTGGGCGTGGGAGGGAAGGCAAGGGAGTCAGCGGTCGGTGCGTCAGGGACGGCGCGGGGCGACGGCCGGGTTCGTCCCACCCCCGGTTCCTCCACCCTCCCCACCGCCACCGAAGCGCACCTGATCGATCAGGAGGACCGCGCCGATCAGGCCGAGCCCAGTCGCGATCGCGGTGCGGCGGCGGTCGAGGGTGCGCCCGCGCAGGGCAGTGAGCTGCGCGCGATCGAGGGCCACCGTCGTACCCTGGAGGAAGAGTACCCGGCCGTCCTTGAGCCGGACCTCCCGCATGGAGAGGGTCAGGGAATCTCCCGTCGCGGCGAGGATGAGGCCGTCGAGTCGAGCGGCATTCGGCCCCACGATGGCGGTCAGGCGCTGTGTCCCCTCCGGTGACAACTCGGCCTCGACCGTCACGCCGGCGGGTGGGACCCCCGTGATCGGTCGGGAGACATGACACCCGGTGACGAGCGGGAGGGCGAGGAAGGAGGCGAGGAGGGGAAGGCGCATCGAAGGCAGGGGGAGGGCAGGGCGAATGCACCGCGGGCCGTGACCCGGAAGGTCACGGCCCGCGGGACCGACCGCAAGCGGTCGGATCAGCTGCAGAGACGCTGTGTCGTCGGCTGCGGGGCCTTCACGTTCGTGAGCCGCTCGAGGTAAGGGATCGGGAGGAAGCACTTCGCGCGCACCCCGTTCCCGGTCAGCCACCGCCCATCGGCGACACCAAAGCGATACATGTCGGCGAGGCGACGGCCATGGAAGTAGAGCTGCACCTTCCGCTCGTACTCCAGCATCGTAACCCCATTCGTCACGGCCGCGTAGCCGGGGAGAGCATCCACTGCCCGCGACTTGTTGATCTCGGCCAGGAAGTTGGCGGTGTTCCCCGCCGCCAACTCCGCCTCCGCGATGATGAGCATCATCTCGCGAGCCGAGACCTGCGTCATCGGCGAGAGGTTACCAACTGCTGCCCGGCAACAAGCATCGATCGCCGCCGCCACCGTGGTGCTCGCCACGCCGGTCACCGGATCGAGCATCTTGATCCCCGCGATCCCCGCGATCGGGACGATCGGTTGGGCCGGATTGACGTTCACGAAGGTGTTCCCGGCACGGAGCTCACCGCGGTTGTTCATCTCGAACCCGACGTTGATCCCGGCCAGGTTGTTAACCGTCGGCGTGAGCCGGAAGCGCCAGGTCGAGGGGGTTCCCTGAACGGCGAGGGCGGCCTTCGCGTCCGCCGTCGCGCCAGCATCGGCGACGAGGGGGGATCCGCTGGTCGCCTTCGCCTTCGCGCGGACGGCCTTCGCGTGCTTGGCACGAGCGCGGAGCCCGAGCACCTGCCGTTGAAGCTCGGCGTCCGCGGTCGAGACCGCGATCGGGAGGGCGCGGTCGAGCATCGCCACCGCCGAATCGTAGGTCACCCCCATGTTGGCGGGGCCCACTGCGGCGGCCGCTTCGGTCCGGTCGGAGCCGAGAACGAAATCCTCGAACATGTCGCCGATCGTGATGTAGATGACCGCCCCGTAGATGTGCGCCCGGACCCGATCCTTCGGATTCCGGAGGGTCCCCGCGGTCGCGAACTCCCCGACGCGCTTCACCGTGAAGTCGGCGAGCCACCGCGCCTCGGCCACGAAGGGGAAGGCGCCATCGGTGTACTCGTTGATCGGGTCGGAGATGTCCCCGTCATCGAGGTTCTTCCAGAACTCGCGCGAACCGACCCAGGTCAACTCGTCGGTGGCGGTGTGATACGGTCCGTAGATGCCCGTCAACGCCCGGGTCACCGACGCGCCAAGCCCGTTCACCAAAGAGGTCGCGCCCGCCGCGTTACCGAGGGCTTCCTCGATGACAGCGTTGGGGTTGTCGACGTCGGTATCGAACGGGTTCGCGCAGGCGCCCACGAGGAGCGCGCCGGAGAGCGCGGCGCCGACGAGGCGGCTCAGCGAACCGAGTCGACGCATGCTGGCAAGATGTCGCATGGTGTGGTCCTCGGCGGTCAGAAGCCGTAATTGAAGGAGAGGGAGAACCGGCGCGGGATCGGGAGCCCGAACGCGTCGGTCGAATCGAGGAAGTTCTGGTCGAGCGCCCCGCCGGCCCCTCGGCCGATGGCGTTCGCTTCAGGGTCAGACCCGGGGTACTTGGTCCAGATCAGGAGGTTCCGGCCGGAGGCCGTCACCGAGAAGTTTTTCGCGCCGATGGTCGACGCAAACCGCTCCGAGGCGATCCAGGTGACCGCGAGCTCACGCCACCGGGTAAAATCGCCCGGCTGCTGCTCGTTGAGCCCGTTTTCGATCAGTCGGCGATGCTCGAGAATGTACTTCGTCGCCGCATCGAGGCGCTGCTGCGGGGTGCTCGCCGGGTTGTTGAGCGTCGCCTCGATCTGCGAGTACGCCCGGGTGTTTGACCCGATCGAGGGATGCTGCGACTCCCGGAAGGCTCCAGTGAGATTTTGGATTAGAAAGCCCCGCTTGTACTCGAAGAGGCTCGAGACCTTCCAATTCCGACCGACGGCAACGTTGAAGCCGAACGACCCCGTCCAGTCGGGGATGCCATCGCCGACAAACTGCTCGGCGAGGTTCCCGTTGCCGTCATAGTCGGCAAGGAGGGGCTTGAGGGCGCTCTGCACCGCGGAGCTCTTGAGGTCCCGCGGGGTGGCAAAGTAGGCGAGGAGCTGGTCGGTGGTGGCCGCCGAGCCCTGCCCGTTGAAGTTGATCGGGACCTGGCTCGCCGGGTTGTAGCAGGTGATCGGCTTCCCCGCCGAATTGGTGGCGGGGCCACCGGCAGGGCAGGCCTGCGCGAGCCGCGGGGCGAAGAGCGAGCCCAACGGGAACCCTTCCTTCAGGAAGCCGCGGTAGCGGATGTAGCCGATCTTGAGCGGCGGCGCGCCGCCGAGGTCGGTCAGGGTCTGCTTCAGGTAGGCGGCGTTGAAGAAGAGATCCGCCGAGACCTTCTGCCCCTGCAAGGCGAACCACTTCACCCCCATCTCGAGGCCGTTCGCCGACATTGTCCCGATGTTGTTCAGCTGCGTCGCACGGAAGCCGCCTGAGAGCGGGAACTGCTGCGCCACGAGAAGATCGTTCACCTCACGCTGCCACGAGGTGAATTCCAAAGAAAGGCGATTGTTAAGGAGCCCAGCCTCGAAGCCCACTTCCGTCTCCGTCGAGATCTCGGGCCGGAGGTCCGGGTTACCGAGGTTCGCGGGGGAGAGCCCCGCGCCGAGCTCGGAGGCGAGCGGGGTGAAGGTCGTGAACTTGTCAAACGCGCCCGGCTGACGGCCCGACTGGCCCCAGGCGGCGCGCAGGCGCAGCGTGGAGAGGAAGCCCGGGAGCTTGGACTGAATCATCGGGTGGTCCGAGACGACGTAGGAGACCGAGGTCTTCGGGTAGAAGACGCCGCCGGCGCTCGCGCCGAAGGCCGACGAGAAGTCGTAGCGGCCGCCGACGGTGAGGGTCAAATAATCTCGGTACGAGAGCTGCTCCTGCGCGAAGTAGCCACCGTTGATTGAGGTGAGAAAATTTTCGCCCACCGAAATGTTTGCGCCACCGGCCCCGACCACTGCGATCCCGGGGCCCGGGAAATCAGTCGAGCTCCCTGAGGCAGCAGCGGTCCGGTTATTAAAGACCTGAAGTCCCGATACGAACGAGGAGGTAAGGCTCTCCCCAAAAGCGCGGTTCCATGCCGCCTTCGCATCGACGGTGATCACCCCCTGCCGCTCGTTGCGCACGAATCGGGTGCCAAACGGGGTCTGCACCGTGAAGAGGTCGATGTTGTAGCCGAAGGGGGAGAAGCCGACGTCCTGCTGGGAGGTGAAGTCGTAGCCACCGGTCAGCAAGAGGGTGACCTGCTCGGAGGCGGTGTACTGGAGGTCAAGCGCGCCCGAGTACCGGCCGACCTGCTGGTCGTTCAGCTGCTGCATCGACTCCCGGACCGTCATGAAGGCCTGGTTGCCGAAGGGATTGCCGGCCCCAGTGCACTCGAACCGTCCGGCAGGCGCCGAGTTGTTGCAGTTCGCGAACTCGGGGCGCGCCATGAACGTCAGCGAGTTGGAGCCGTAGATGTTGTTGTTCGCCTCCGGGCTACGAAGAAAGGAGTTCGTGTACGAGGTGCGCAGCCCGACGCGGAGCTTGGAGGTCGGGATGAGCTGTAGGTTGACCGTCGCCTGCTGCCGGCGCGCCACGTCATCTGAGGGGCCGAGCTTCGCATTACCGAAGGGGCCGTCCTCGGTCTGGTTACGGACGCTGGCGAAGTAGGTGACCGTCGGCGAGCCGCCCTGGACCTGCGCGGTGATGGTGGTGGCGCTCCCTGCCTCAGTGAGGAAGTCGCGGAAGAGCGGCTCCTCGTAGACCGTGAAAGGTTCCGGCTTGTAGCCGAGGATCGGGGCTACGCGGTCGGCAACGGTCTGATCCTTCACATAGAAGGCATTCGGAGCGACGACGTCGGGGAAGCTCATCGCATCCTGTTGGAGCGAGATATTCCACTTCGGGGCACCGACGGAGCCGCGCTTGGTGAAGATCTGGATCACGCCGTTCGAGGCCTCGGTTCCATAAAGCGTCGCGGCTGCGGCGCCCTTGAGGATCTCGACGCGCTCAATCGAGGCGGGGTCGAAGTCGTCGAGACGAGATGAGCCGATGTTGCCGTTGGCGGGCTGGCCCCCGCCGGCGTTGATGCGGATCCCGTCGACGAAGATGATCGGCTCGTTCGTCTGTGAGAGCGAGGCGTTGCCGCGAATGCGGATCTTGGTGCCCTCGCCGGTGAGCCCACCCGAGGGGAGGCCGACGAGACCGGGCTCGCGGCCCTGGAGGACGTTCGAGACGTCAGTCATCGGCATGTTTTCGGGGGGCTTCACGATCGCGACCGTGTTCCCGAGCTTCTTCACCTCGGTCGCCTGGCCCGACCCCGTCACGACCACCTGGTCGAGCTGGAGGGAGGACTGCGCGAGGGTGAACTCGACGCGGGCCACCTCGCCGGACAGCGTCACGGGCTTGGTCTGCTGCGCGTACCCGATGGTACGGGCGCGGAGCTGGACCGTGCCGGCGCCGTTCGGGATGACGAGGCGATACTGCCCCTGGGCATTCGTCACCGCGCCGGTCTGTGTGCCGACGACGATGACCTGGGCCCCTTCGAGCGGGCGATTGCTCGCGCCGTCACGCACGGTCCCTTCGACCGTCGCGCTCCGGCCCTGTGCGAACGCCCACGACGGGAGGAGCACTCCCACCACGAGCATCGCTCGGCGGACCCAGCGGCCTGGGCTGCCACTGCGGAAATGGAACACAGTCTCCTCCTCCTCCAAGGGGTTCGGATTGATATGGTGAAGTGGCACCACATCGCACACCGATCCTCATCAGGAGGACCGGTGATCACCCCTTGGAGTTCCCCCTCTATTGTGGAAGGGGACTCCGTGGGGGCTGTGCGACGATACGGCGCGTCAGGAAAACCCGCAAGAGCGGGGTGTTACCGGGAGACCCTCGACGAGGAGGGGGGCGCCGCGCCTACCCCCCCCTGCGATGGCTACGCGAGCATCCCGGCGATCGAGGCCGAGGTGAAGGCGGCGAGGTTCCCCGCGACCATCGCGCGGAGCCCGAAGGAGGCGATGTCGCGCTTCCGGTCCGGCGCCAACCCACCGATCCCGCCGATCTGGATCGCGATCGAGGAGAAGTTCGCGAAGCCAAGGAGCGCATAGGTGAGGATCACCGCGCTGCGCGGATCGAGGGCCTGACCGGCGCCGAGATCCCCTGCGAACTGCGCATACGCGACGAACTCATTGAGGGTCGCCTTGATCCCGATGAGGCTCCCCACATACGCGGTGTCAGCCCACGGGACCCCCATCACCCAGGCGAGGGGACGCAGCATCGTGCCGAGGATCGACTGCACGCTCAGCCCGTCGATCCCGACCAGGCCACCGAGCCCACCGAGGAGCGCATTCACCAACGCGACCAGGGCCACGAAGGCCATGATCATCGCGGCCACATTGATGGCGAGTTGGACCCCCTGCGCGGCGCCGTTCGCTGCCGCTTCGATCACGCCGCCATCGGGGCTATGTCCACCGAGGCGCCACCGCGTTCGGCCGGGTCCCGGAGTCGCGGTCGCCATCGCACTTGCGGCCTTGGCCATCCCTGCACGTGTCTCTGGGACCTCGGTCTCTGGCAGGATGATCTTGGACAGGATCAATCCGGCAGGGGCATTCATCACGCTCGCAGCCAGGAGATGGGCGGCGATCCCCGGGAACGACCCCGATAGCATCCCCACATAGGCCGCGAGCACGCCCCCCGCTACCGTCGCGAACCCACCGATCATCACGGTGTTGAGCTCGGAGCGGGTCATCTTCGCGACGAAGGGCTTGATGAGGAGCGGCGCCTCGGTCTGCCCGAGGAAGATGTTCCCCGACGCGGAGAGCGTCTCCGCACCCGACGTCCCGAGCGTTCGCTGCATCACCGAGGCAAGTCCCTGCACGATGAGCTGCATGATGCCGAGGTAGTAGAGCACCGACATCAGCGCGGAGAAGAAGATGATCGTCGGGAGCACGTTGAAGGCGAAGAAGGCGCCGGTCTGCGCCATCATGCCCGCCGTGGCACCGTCCCCCGTCACCGGGACCGATGACTGCACAAGGTTCCCGAAGACGAAGCGCGCCCCCTGCTCTTGGAATCCCAAGAGCGAGGTAATCGCGTCTCCGACGACGCGGAAGACGGCACGCCCCGCCTCGGTCTTCAGGACGATATAACCGAAGAGGGCTTGCAGCCCGAGGCCGGAGGCGATGAGCCGCCAGTTGATCGACTTCCGGTCGTACGACATCAGCCAAGCGATCGCGAGCATCGCAGCGACGCCGAGGAGACCGATGAGGCGCTGGCCGATCGGGATGTCGAGGCCGGCTTGGGCGGCGGCGAGGCGCTCCGCCGCGGTCTGGGTCTGCAGGAGGAGGGGGAGGGGCATGGGCGCAAAGCTACCCATCCTGTTTGATTCCAACCATGGCTGACCGGATCCGCACCCGCTTCCTGGTGATCGGCTCGGGGATCGCCGGCCTGCAGACGGCCTGGCGATGCTCGGATCATGGCGAGGTCGTCGTCCTCACCAAGCGCACGCTCCGTGACTCCGCCACGGCCTGGGCGCAGGGAGGGATCGCCGCCGCGCTCGGCGCCGGCGACTCCCCGGCCCTCCATAAGACCGATACCCTGGCCGCCGGCGCGGCGCTCTGCGATGCCGCCGCCGTCGAGGTCTTGGTGGCCGAGGGCCCCGACCGCGTCCGAGAACTCGCCTCGGCCGGCGCGCGCTTCGATATGGATGCCGCCGGTCGCTTCACCTTGGGGCACGAGGCGGCGCATTCGCGCAAACGGATCGTGCATGCACAGGGGGATCAGACCGGGGCCGAGGTCGCGCGCGCGCTGATCCATCGCGTGAGCGAACGCGGCAACATCCAGGTCCTCGAGACGGCGCGGGCGCTCGACCTCATCATCGTGCGTGGGCAGTGCTGCGGCGTGCGGGCCAACGTCGCGGGGCGCGCGGTGGAGATCATCGCCGATGCCACGGTGCTCGCGACCGGCGGGTGCGGTCAGCTCTACAGGCACACGACGAATCCCCTCGTCGCCACCGGTGATGGGTATGCGATCGCCTGGCGTGCGGGGGCGACGCTCGCCGACATGGAGTTCGTGCAGTTCCACCCCACCGCGCTCGACACGCCGGAGAATCCGCTCGCGCTCGTCTCGGAGGCGGTGCGTGGTGAGGGCGCGGTGCTGATCAACGATCGGGACGTGCGCTTCATGCCGCGTCGGCATGCCCTGGCCGAGCTCGCGCCGCGCGATGTGGTGGCACGGGAGATCTTCCGGCAGGAGGAGGCGGGGCGGCACGTCTTCCTCGACGCGCGTGCGCTCAAGCGGAGCTTCGCGCGACGCTTTCCCGGGATCCTGCACCTCTGCCTTGCGCGCGGGATCGACCCGCGGCGCGATCCGATCCCGGTCACGCCGGCAGCCCACTACATGATGGGGGGGATCGTCACCGATCTCGCGGGACGCTCGACGGTCGATCGCCTCTATGCCGTCGGCGAGGTCTCGCGCACCGGGGTGCATGGGGCGAACCGGCTCGCCTCGAACTCGCTGTTGGAGGGATTGGTCTTCGCGGAGCGGGCGGCGCGGGACGCGATCAATCAGCGTCCTCTCTCGCGGCTCCCACGTGTCACGCGCTGGTCGATCTCCCCCCTCGATGACCGAGGGGCCGCCGAGGTCGCTGCCGACGAGATCCGTCGAGTGATGTGGGCGCATGCTGCCATCGTCCGGGACGGGGTGGGGCTTCGGAAGGCGCGACGGCTCCTCGACGGCATTCGGACCCGGCTCGCCCCGGGGATGACCGAGGAGCTCAACATGATCGACACGGCTCAACTGATCGTCGCCTCCGCCCTCGCCCGCCGGGAGTCGCGCGGGGGGCATTTCCGGCGGGATTTCCCCAAGGCGGTTGCGTCTTGGAAGGGGCGCCATATCGAGTGGGAGCGGGGCCGGGAACGCTGACCCTGGGAGGGCGGTTCGTCGAGGGAACCGCCGCCCCTATCATTCGACATGGTCGACACCGTCTCCCCTGAGGATGTGCAGGTCCTCCAGGCCCGGATCCGTGCCCTCGCCGCCGAGCGGGGCGCGCTGATCCTGGCGCACAACTACGAGCGTCCCGAGATCCAGGACGTCGCCGACTTCGTCGGCGACTCGTTGGGGCTCTCACGCGAGGCCGCCAAGACCGACGCGCAGACGATCGTCTTCTGCGGCGTGCACTTCATGGCGGAGACCGCAGCGATCCTCTCGCCCGAGAAGACCGTCCTCCTCCCCGATCTGGCGGCGGGGTGCTCCCTTGCCGAGACGATCACCGCGGAGCAGCTACGCGCCTGGAAGGCGGCGCACCCCGATGCAGTGGTCGTGGCGTATGTGAACACCACGGCGGCGGTGAAGGCGGAGAGCGACTACTGCTGCACCTCTGGCAACGCCGTCGAGGTCGTGCAGTCGATCCCCGCCGATCAGGAGATCCTCTTTCTCCCCGATATGTACCTTGGTGCCCATGTGCGACGGCTCACCGGACGCGAGAACATCCATGTCTGGATGGGGGAGTGTCATGTGCATGCCGGGATCGATCCGGAGAACATCCGACTCCAGCGGCGCATGCACCCTGAGGCGGAGTTCCTGATCCACCCCGAGTGCGGGTGCGCGACGAGTGTGGTGGAAGCCGTGAGCGCCGGTGATGTGGATCCCGAGGGGGTGCATATCCTCTCGACCGAGGGGATGATCCGTCGGCCGAGCGAGTCGGCGTCGGACACCTTCATCGTCGCGACCGAGGTGGGGATCCTGCATCGCCTGCGGAAGGCGTTCCCGGGGAAGACCTTCCATGCGGCGAACGAGCGCGCCTCCTGTGCCTATATGAAGGTGACGACGTTGTCGAAGGTGATCGCGGCGTTGGAGCAGCGGCAGCATCGGATCACCGTGCCGACGGAGGTGGCGGATAGTGCGCGCCTCGCGATCGAGCGGATGGTCGCGATCGGCGGGGGGCTGCCTGCGTGGTCGGCGCCGGGCGTCGATCCGGGCGAGTGACGATGTCCGCCGCGCCGACTTTCCCGCTGAATGGTGCCGCGCTGAGCGCGGTGGTGCGCGCGGCGCTCGAGGAGGATCGCGCCTTCGCCGATGTGACGACGCTCGCGACGGTGCCTTCCGATCGACCGGCGGGGGCCGCGCTCGTCGCGCGGACGCCCGGGGTGGTCGCGGGGATCGCGCTCGCCGTCGAGGCCTTCCGGCAGATCGACCCCGCCGTTCGAGTGGAGGTCGCGGTGCACGACGGTGAGGCGGTGGAGCGGGGCATGGTGGTCGCGGCGATCGAGGGACCGGCGCGCGCGATCCTCAGTGCGGAGCGGGTCGCGCTCAACTTCGTGCAGCGACTCTCGGGGGTCGCGACGCTGACCGCACGCTATGTGGCGGCGGTGCAGGGGATGCGCGCCGAGATCGTCGATACGCGCAAGACGACACCGGGGTGGCGCGACCTCGAGAAGTACGCGGTGCGGTGTGGTGGCGGGTCGAACCATCGGCGCGACCTCTCCGATGCCGTGCTGATCAAGGACAATCATCTCGCCGCCTGCGATGGTGATGTGCGCATCGCAGTGGCGCGCGCGAAGGAGCTGGCGCCGGAGGGGATGGTCGTCCAGGTGGAATGTGACACGCTCGAGCAGGTCGATGCGGCGCTCGCGGCCAGCGCGCATGGGGTGCTCCTCGACAACATGGCGCTCGACGATCTGCGCGAGAGCGTCCGCACCTGTGGGGAGCGCTGCTTCACCGAGGCCTCCGGTGGGGTGACCCTCGAGACGGTGCGGGCGATCGCCGAGACGGGAGTCGATCGGATCTCGGTCGGGGCGCTCACGCACTCGGCGCCGGCCTTGGACCTCGCCCTCGACTTCGCATGAGTGACCGCACATGAGTGATCTCCTCGCCGCCTGGGCGCAGATGGCGATGTCGCTCGGGTTCCATATCATCTTCGCGGTCCTTGGGATCGGGATGCCGCTCTTGATGGTGCTCTCCGAGCGGCAGTGGTTGAAGACGCGCGATCCCGTCTGGCTCGATCTTACCAAGCGGTGGAGCAAGGGGACGGCGATCCTCTTCGCCGTCGGCGCGGTGAGTGGGACCGTGCTCTCCTTCGAGCTGGGCCTCCTCTGGCCCGCCTTCATGGAGTACGCGGGGGCGATCATCGGGATGCCCTTCTCGCTCGAGGGGTTCGCCTTCTTCACCGAGGCGATCTTCCTCGGGATCTACCTCTATGGGTGGCAGCGTCTCTCGGCGCGCGCGCATTGGTGGGCTGGGGTCGCGGTCGCGGTGAGCGGGACGATCTCAGGGATCTTCGTCGTCTTCGCGAATGCGTGGATGAATTCGCCGACCGGGTTCCGGATCGTCGATGGGAAGCCGGTCGACATCGATCCCATCGCGGCGATGCTCAATCCCGCCGCCTTCACGCAGTCGCTGCACATGACGCTCGCTGCCTTTGTCTCGACGGGGATCGCGGTGGCGGGGATCCACGCCTGGATGTTGCGGCGCGATACGTCGTCGCCCTTCCATCGGGCCGCGCTCAAGGTCGCGCTGATGATCGCCGTCCCCGCCTCGCTCCTGCAGGTCATCAGTGGCGATCTGAGCGGCAAGTTCATCGCCAGATGGCAGCCGGTGAAGCTCGCGGCGATCGAGAGGCACTTCGAGACGACCCGCGGAGCGCCGCTCCTGCTCGGTGGGGTGCCAGATGAGGCGGCCGGCGTCACGCGCCATGCGATCGCGGTCCCGAAGATGCTCTCGGTCCTCGCCTTCAGCGATCCCGAGGCCGAGGTCCGAGGCCTCAACGATTTCCCCCGTGAGGATTGGCCTCCGCTCGCGGTGGTACGCTATGCCTTCCAGATCATGGTCGGACTCGGGGGAATGATGGCGTTCGCCTCGCTCTGGGTGATCGTCTGTTGGGTGCGGAAGCGCGAGGTCGCGCTCAAACGCCCGCTGCTCACCTTCCTGGCGCTCCTGACGCCGGCGGGATTCATCGCCGTCGAGGCGGGATGGGTCGTGACCGAGGTCGGACGGCAGCCTTGGATCATCCAGGGGTTCATGCGCACCGCGGATGCGGTGACGCCGATGCCCGGGCTCGTCATCCCCTTCACGATCTTCACCGTGCTCTACTGTTTCCTCGGTGTGATCGTCGCCTGGTTGCTCTGGGCGCAGATCGTGCGCGTGCGACCGGCGTAGCGAGCGACGATGGACGCCCCCGTCTTGGCGCTGGTCGTCGCTGGGTTGATCATGGTCGCCGTCAACGCCTACGTGGTGCTCGGCGGGGCTGACTTCGGCGCGGGGGTCTGGGATCTCCTCGCGCGTGGTCCGCGCGCCGCGGCGCAGCGCGAGGCGATCGCTGAGAGGATCGGACCGATCTGGGAGGCGAACCACGTCTGGTTGATCTTCGTGGTGGTCCTCCTCTTCTCGTGCTTTCCGCCGGTCGTCGCGCATCTCTCGGTGGTGTTGCACATCCCCCTCACGGTGATGTTGATCGGGATCGTGCTCCGTGGGTCGGCGTTCACCTTTCGCGCATACGATTCCACCGACTCCGCGGTCCAGCGCCAGTGGGGGCGGATCTTCGCCGTCTCGAGCACCATCACCCCCGTGCTGCTCGGCATGTGCGTGGGCGCGCTGGTCTCCGGCGCCTTGGCGGTGCCGACTGAGGCAAGCTTCGTCGCGCGCTTCATCACCCCATGGTGGTCGGCGTTCACCCTCACGATCGGCGGCCTCGGCCTCGCGGTCTTCGCCTTCCTCGCGGCGGTCTACCTCACGGTCGAGGTCCAGGACGCCGGGCTCGCCGAGGATCTTCGGGCGATGGCGCTCTCCGCAGCGCTGGCCGTTGGGCTCTTCGCCGCGCTCGGGCTCTGGTTCGGACGCAATACGCTGACCGCGACCACGCGCGCACTCCTCACGAATCCGGCGGCGATCGCGCTCCAACTTGTGACGGGCGCCGCGGCGGTGACGGCGATCGGCGCACTCCTCACGCGGCGGTATCGCCTCGCGCGCACGGCGGCGGTGGTGCAGGTGAGCGGGATCGTCTGGGGGTGGGGACTCGCGCAATTCCCCGCGTTGGTCCCCGGGGTGCACACCATCGCGAGTGCGGCGGCGCCCACGGTTACGTTGCGCCTTGTCCTCATCGGGGTCGCTGGAGGAATGGTGGTGCTGGTCCCATCGCTCTGGTATCTGTTAAGGATCTTCAAGGCCGAACCGGCGCGCGCCTTCGAGCGCGTCGACACCGCCGAACATCGTCTCCCCGAATGACCGATACCCCGGACGGCCCGGCGCATGGCGAGTCCTGCGACTACTGCGGCTCGACCAATCTTGCTTGGCGGAAGTGCAAGCTGATCTGTGGGGACTGCCAGCAGATCAACAAGAGCTGCGCGGATCTCTAGTCTGACCTAGGCGCGTGAGCACGCCGACCGACATCACGAACGCACCGGGAGCACACAGCCGTCGGGCCCGCAGATCGCGCCTACCGGTGCGCCATGGATGAACCCCTCCGCGAAGCCGAGGAGATGCCCGAAGGCGAGTGGGCTCCGTTGCATCGGCATGGCGAGGGTCGAGAGCGCGTAGTGCGCCCGATGATGTGCCGTCGGGTCCCCGATTCGCTGTGCCACCTCCGCCTGTAATTCGATCGCCAGTGAGGTCCCGCTGGGGATCGCGTTGTCGGTGACATCCCGCGGGCGGGTCACCAATCGCTCGGCGTCATGCGCGGTGTCGAAGAACGCCTGCGCCTCGGCATCCCAGAAGTATCGGACCGTCGACTCGGCGAGTCGCAGCGCGTCGTCGAGCCACGCGGCGTCCCCGGTGAGGTCATGAAGCGCGAGAAAGCCAAGCGCCACGGCTGCATGATCCTCGAGGAATCCCGGGATCGAGGCGTGACCATCGCGCCAGCTGCGGAAGACGCGCCCATCTCGCATCATCTGCTCTCGCAGGAAGGTCCCGTTCGCGATGGCGAGAGCGTGCCACCCATCATCTCCAAGGATTCGAGCGCCCTCTGCGACGGCGCGGAGCATGAGCCCGTTCCATCCGGCGAGCACCTTCTCGTCACGGCCGGGCCAGACCCGCTGGGCGCGATGCGCATATAACCGCTCACGCGCCCGCATGAGGCGCACCGATGCCTCATCGACTGAGATGCCGAGCGAACTGGCGACCTCCGCCAGCGAGCGGGTGACATGCGGGATGTTCGCCCCTTCGAAGTTCCCCGTGGCCGTGATCCCCCAGTGCGCCTCCGCCACTGGGGCATCTTCACCAGCCACGGCACGGAATTCGGCGAGCGACCAGACATAGAACCGCCCCTCATGTCCTTCGCTGTCGGCGTCGAGGGAGGCGTACCACCCGCCGGTGGGGTCGGTCATCTCACGTCGGAGCCACTCGACGATCCACTCCGCGACCGCGCGATGCACCGGCTCCTGCGTGACCTCCCAGAGATGCACCGCGAAGCGCGCGAGGAGCGCGTTGTCATAGAGCATCTTCTCGAAGTGCGGCACCTGCCAGGCGCCATCGACGGTATAGCGATGAAACCCACCACCGATCTGGTCGTGGATCCCGCCCTCCGTCATCGTCTCGAACGAGAAGCGCGCATGCGCGAGCGACTCCGCGTCACCCGTGCGACGATAGAAGCGGAGCAGGGCGTCGAGCACCTGCGTCTGCGGGAACTTCGGGGCGCCCCCGAATCCGCCATGCTCCCGATCGAACCAACTGCGCATCGCCCGCAGGGTATCGTCGAGCCGCGAGGGGCTCAGCGCGTGCGCCCCGGTGGTCGGGCTCTCCGCCGAGGCGTAGATCGCTCGCAACGAGGTCGCCCCCTTCAGCACCTCATCCCGCCGGTGCCTCCACGCCTCCGAGACGGATACGAGCACCCGACGGAACGACGGCATCCCGTGGCGATCCTCGGGCGGGAAGTAGGTCCCACCATAGAAGGGGATCCCATCGGGGGTGAGGAACATCGTCATCGGCCACCCACCATGCCCGGTGATCGCCTGCACCGCCTGCATGTAGATCGAGTCGATGTCGGGGCGTTCCTCGCGATCGACCTTGATGTTCACGAAGTGCTCGTTCATCACCCGTGCCGTGACCGGATCCTCGAACGACTCGTGCGCCATCACATGACACCAATGACAGGCGGCGTAGCCGATCGAGAGGAGGATCGGGCGGTCGGTGCGCGCCGCCTCAGCCAAGGCCTCGGGTCCCCATTCGTACCAGTCGACGGGGTTGTCGGCGTGCTGCAGGAGGTAGGGGCTCGAGGCGCCCGCGAGACGATTCGGCATAGGTAGATTGAGGATACCATGGCGCACACGGCCGCCCAATCGTCGGAGTCGCCGCCTCGCATCTGGGGCGCCCTCCTCGGCATCCTCCTCCTGCGCCTCGTCTTCGCGGCGACCGTCCCCCTCGTCCCTGATGAGGCGTACTACTGGACCTGGTCGCGGCAATTGGCTGGTGGATACTTCGATCACCCCCCGATGATCGCCTGGTTGATCGCTGGGGGCACCGCGCTCCTTGGCGATACTCCGCTCGGTGTGCGGTTCCTTCCGAACGTGGCGGGGACGGTCGCGACGGCGGCGATCGCGTGGACGGCGGATCGGCTCTCCGGACCGCGTGCGGCACAGTTCGCCCTGCTCGCCTTCGCGGCGATGCCGATCGCGGCGGTCGGGATGGTCTTAGCGACACCGGACGCACCACTCCTCATGGGGATCGCCTGGACCCTCTGCTGCGTGGTGCACGCGCTCTCGCATCCGAGTGGCAGTGCGCCGGCGACGCGCTGGTGGCTCGGTGCGGGCATCGCGATCGGGATCGCGATGGCATCCAAGTTCACGGGGATCCTGATCCCGATGGGACTGACCCTCACGATGCTCGTCGTGCCGACGTTGCGCCAGCGCTTACGTGAGCCAGGCCCCTGGCTCGCCGTCGTGGTCGCCTCGCTCGTGATGGTGCCGGTGCTCCTCTGGAATGCCTCGCACGACTGGATCGCCTTCCGCTTCCAGCTCGGGCATGGGCTCGGGGGTGGTGCCAAGGAATCGTTGCTCGCGCGGCAGCTCGCGTTGATCGGTGGGCAGGCGGCACTCGCCTCGCCAATCCTCTTCGGGCTCCTGCTCGCGGCGATCGTGGAGCCGATACGCATGCAGTTTTCGCCGCGGGCGCCCCATCGTGAGGCGGTGGCCGACGAGGCGCTCACCGGGACCGTGCGCGATCCCCGCCGACTCGCACTGGCGGGTGTCGCCCTCTTCTGTCTCGCCTTCTTCGTCTTCAGTGCCACGCGCAAACGAGTGGAGGCGAACTGGCCCGCGATAGCCTGGGTACCCGGGGTGATCCTCCTTGCGGCGCGCGTCCCCGGGATCCCGAGCCGCTGGGAGCGTCGTGGCGTGCAGCTCGCCGCCGGGCTGAGCGTCGTGCTCCTCGCGCATGTGGTGCGGCCGCTGGTCGAACTTCCTGGCAGCCGCGACCCGGTGAATCAGGCGCATGGGTGGGATACGCTCGCCACCGCGCTCGCGGTACCGCCGAACACTCCCGTCGCTGCGAATCGCTATCAGGATGCGGCGATGCTCGCCTTCCATCTCCCGGGGCAGCCCGTCGCCTCCGCGCTCAACATCGGGAGCCGCCCGAATCAGTTCGACCTCTGGCCGCGCTTCGCTGATACCGCGCGGGTCGGCGACTCACTCTTCGTCGTCCTCGGACTCCCGCGCGATGGGGAGATCCCTCCGCCGATCACCGCTTTGCTCGATCACTTCGCCACCGTCCGTGCCGGTGAGCCGATCCCACTCCTCCGTGATGGCCGCAAGATCGGCCAGCGCCAAGGGTGGATGCTCACCGGATGGCGGGGCACCTGGCCCGACTCCATCGCGACGCCCTGATCCCTCGTTCCCTCGACGTGCTCATGCCGACCCTCGACACCGCCCTCGACCAGTGGTTCAGCGCGAACCGCGCGCGCGCCTTCGACGATCTCTTCGCCTTCCTGCGCATCCCGAGTGTGAGCGCGCGCTCAGAGCACTCGGGCGACGTCGCGGATGCCGCTGCCTGGCTCCACGCGCAGTTCGAGCGGATCGGGTTCTCGGTCGGCACGCATCCTACCGCCGGGCATCCCATCGTCCTCGCCGAGTGGCGCAACGCCGGCCCTGATGCGCCGACGATCCTGATCTACGGCCACTACGATGTGCAGCCCCCCGAGCCGAATGAGCTCTGGACCTCCCCCGCCTTCGAGCCGACGATCCGCGACGGGAAGCTCTTCGCGCGCGGCAGCGTCGATGACAAGGGACAGGTCTTCATCCACCTGTATGCGCTCGAGGCGCATCTCTCGGTGCGCGGCACCCTTCCCGTGAACGTCCTCGTGTTGCTCGAGGGCGAAGAGGAGGTGGGTTCGGAGCATCTCGAGGCGTTCGTAGCGGCGCACGCCGAGCGACTCGCCTGTGATGGGGTGATCATCTCCGACTCCGCGATGTTCGCGCCGGGGATCCCGAGCATCCTGAGTTCGCTGCGCGGGCTCGCGTATTTCCAGATCGATGTGCAGGGGCCGGCGCAGGATCTGCACTCAGGGTCGTACGGCGGCGCGGTGGTGAATCCCGCGATGGCGCTCGCGCGCATCCTCGCGACCTTCCACGACGAGCAAGGGCGTATCGCGATCCCCGGCTTCTACGACGATGTGCGCGCCTGGCCCGCCGATGTCCTCGCGGGGATGCGGAACCTCCCCTTCGATGAGGCGCACTTCCTCAAGGAGGTCGGCGCATCGGCACTCGGCGGCGAACCCGACCACACGGTGCTCGAGCGGCTCTGGACGCGCCCCACCTGCGAGGTGAACGGCCTCCTCTCCGGCTACACCGGCGAGGGCGCCAAGACGGTGCTCCCCGCCAATGCGATGGCGAAGGTGAGCTGCCGATTGGTCCCCGATCAGGATCCTGAACGGATCCGCACGCTGATGCAGGCGCATGTCGATGCCGTCGCGCCCGCCGGGGTGCGCGTCACCGTGCGCGCGCTCCATGGCGGACGTCCTTGGCGCGCGACCCTCGGCGGACCACTCTTCGATGCGGCACGCGAGGCGCTCGGCGCCGCCTTCGGCCGCGAGCCGGTGATCACCGGCGAAGGGGGCTCGATCCCCGTCGTCGGGGATTTCGCGCGCATCCTCGGTGCACCGGTGCTGCTCATGGGCTTCGGTCTCCCCGGTGAGAACGCCCACGCCCCGGACGAGTGGATCTCCGTGGAGAATCTCGACCGGGGCGTGCGAGCCACCGCCCTGTTGTACGACCTCGTGCGGCGCTGACGCCGCACGAGGCGATCGATCAGAGTCCCGCGAGCAGGGCGTCGTTGCTCACCGTGCCGGCGATGCGCTTGATCAGCCACTCCATCGCCGCCTGCGGCGGCATCTGCTGCAACCCACGACGCAGTGTGTAGATCTTATCGATCTGCTCCGCCTTGTAGAGCTTCTCCTCGCGCCGCGTCCCGGAGGTCGCGATGTCGAAGGCGGGGAAGATGCGCTTCTCGGCGAGTGAGCGGTCGAGCTTGATCTCGCAGTTACCCGTGCCCTTGAACTCCTCGAAGATCACGTCGTCCATACGCGAGCCGGTCTCGACGAGCGCGGTGGCGATGATCGTGAGCGAGCCGCCGCCATGCTGCGGGGCGATCGCACGAGCCGAGCCGAAGAACGCCTTGGGGCGTGCCATCGCTGAGGTGTCGAGGCCGCCGGAGAGGGTCCGTCCGGTCCCGCGTTCCGCAGTGTTGAAGGCGCGCGCCATGCGCGTGAGGGAGTCGAGGACGATGACGACGTCCTGCCCCATCTCGACCAAGCGCCGCGAGCGCTCGATCACCATCTCCACCACCTCGACGTGCCGCTTGGCGGGCTGGTCGAAGCTCGAGGCCACGACCTCACCGACGCCCCAGGAGATCGCCTCGCTCACTTCCTCAGGACGCTCGTCCACGAGGAGGATCAGGAGCTTGGCATTCGGGTGATTGGTCGCGATCCCCTCGGTGATCGCCTGCATGAGCATCGTCTTGCCGGCGCGGGCCGGCGCGACGATGAGCGCACGCTGGCCATAGCCGATCGGTGCGATGAGATCGATCGCGCGGCGGGTGAGTTCAGGGCCACCCTTCGCGGGGCTCCCTGTCTCGAGGCGGAGGTGTCGCTCGGGGTAAGACGCCGTCAGCGCCTGGAAATCGGCGCGACGTGTTCCTTCCTGTGGCTCGCTCCCATTGATGGAGACGATCTCCGCGACGACGATCCGTCCGCGGTGATCATGGCCGGTGCGCGCCACGATCGCATCGCCACGACGGAGCCCGAACTGCCGGACGAAGTAGGCCGGGACATACGCGTCGCCGGGCTCATTGAGATAGCTGAACTCGGGGCGGCGGATGAACCCCGCATCGCGCGCCTGGTCGAACCACCCTGTCGTCTCCCCATCGACCACGAGGGGCTGCGGCGGTGCATGCGGCGCGGACTCGCGGAACTCCCCGCCCTCCTGCGGCTGGCCATTACCGTGCCGTTCGAAGCGGTCGAACCCGCCCCCATTGCGTCCCCCGCGCCCACGGCCCCGCGGACGGCGGCCCCGGCGACCATTGTGATCCTTCCGGTCGAATCGGTTGCCGCGATCCCCACGGTCGCCCCGATCCCCGCGGTCCTGCCAGGGGCGGAAGGGGCGTCCCTCCTGCGGCGCGCCCTCGGGTCGATCCGCGCGGTGGCCGTTCCCCTCACGGGGGGGCTGCCCCTCGTACCGCGAGGTCTCGACCTCGCCTGAGGTCTGGGTAACGGGCTCGCTGGCCATCGCTCGGGGCGCCGGGGGCTCCGGCGCGGGGGCACTCGCGGTCGTCCCACCCTCCTCGGGGGGACGCACCTTCCGCGGGCGACCCCGCGGGCGCTTCACCGGCGGCGCCTCCCCCTCGGGGGGCTGCACCTTGCGGGGGCGTCCCCGTGGGCGCTTCACCGGCGCATCCGACGAAGCCGGTGCAGCGGGTGCCGCGGCGTCGCGGTAGGGATCGATGTCTTGCGGCGGAGCGTCCGAGGTGGACCCGGCGTTCGGGCGCGCACCACGCCCACGGCTGGGCGGACGACGACGTTCGGTCATGCAGAGTGGATAGGGACCCGGAGGGTCGTTGCGGTACGGCGGCCGCGATCCAGCGAACAAAAAAATGTGGAGCGAGCGTCCTGACGGATCCGGCCGGAACCCGGCATGGTCGCCGGGGGTCGCCGCGCGAGATGCGCGGGCGGGGGATTGTCTGGGAGCGCAACCGGTGGGGTGGGCAACGGCCTCACCGCATCGGGCGGTCTCTGGAAACTGCGGCAACCCCCGGTGGAGCGCAACCCTTTCCAGCGCCGGTGGGGTCCGGATCCCGCCGCGCCGCTAGCTTCCATCGTATGGTCGCCAGCACCCCGAAATCGACGGTCGCCGCCATCGTGCGCGACTACCACGTCGACGCCGACATCCCCAAGCTCCTCGCCCGTCTTGACGCCGTCTGCGCCGAGACGAGCGACACCGCCGCATTGATCGCCGCCGTCGAGCCCTATCGTGAGATGCACGAGGTCGCCGGTCCGGTGTACGAGCGCGTGGTGGAGCGCGAGCCGGAGAACGCCGCGGTGCTCGTCGCGCTCGCGAATGCCTACTGGCTGACCGGACGGGGCCCCGGCGTGGTGGGGGAGATCGCGGCGCGCGCGATGGCCGCCGACCCGACGAATCGCGGCGCCTGGCATCTCTGGGCGCTCACCGAGTCCGCCCCGCGTGGCCGCATGCAGCGGTGGCATCAGGTCACCACCCGCTTCCCGGACGACAAGCTCGCCCACGCCGCCTTGGCCGACAACGCGGCGAGCGTCGCGAGCGCCGAGAACGATCCGGTGGCGATGAAGCTCGCGATCGGGACCTACGAGATGCTCCTCGCGACCGCGACCTCCGACGAGGAGCGGAGCGCGCTCGGGAGCGCGCTCGGGACCCTCAAGCAGTGGAAGCTCTGACGCGATCCCGGTGACGATTTCCAGGGATGTGGGGTAAGAGGGATAGTGCAGCGTCGTGCGATGTCGGAGGGGCCCGACATCAGGCCTGTGCCTCACGAGTGGGTGGAGTGACGGCGATGTTGGAGATCATGGTCAAGTTGGAGGAGGAAGGGGTCGAAGCGGTGCCGATCGCGCGTGTGAACTCCGTCGCGTCGGAGGAATCGCTCGAGACCCCGAGCCGCGAGGTCGTGACGCTCTACGGTACCCCGACCGCAGAATCGCTCGCGCTCGCCGTGGCCGCCTCGCTCGAGGCGCAGAAGGTGCAGCGCCGCCCCGATGCGTTGCGCGACCTCACCATCTCGTCAGAGGCGGGCGCCGTGGGCGACACCGCGTGGCGCGACACCTCGACGGGGGAGATGATCCGCGCCGACCTCGCGATCCCGCTCACCTTACTCAAGGAGACGGCGGCGGAGTTGCTCGTCGAGGGGGGGCAGGCGATCCGTCGGGCGATCGCGGGGCTCTTGCAGGTCGAGTGGCCCGAAGGGGCGCGGCGCGCCCTGCGCATCGAGCTCCCCGTCGCGCGTCCGAGCCGTGGCTCCGACGCCCTCCTCGCGAGGCGCGAGGCCGACGGCGCCGACTGCGAGGAGTGAGTTCGGCTCAGACCTTGTGGTAGATGATGCGCGCGGCCTCGACCCGATCGGCCGCGACATAGATCTCGAAATCCGAGAAGAAGGCCGGCGCCTCCTGCTGCAGCACGCGAAGGGTCGCGATCGCCATGCGGCGGATCTCGAACTCCGCCGCCTCACTCGAGCGCAGCTCGAGCATCGTGCGCCAGGCCCGCGCGTTCCCCGTCACGACGATCTTCGTCTCCGTCGAGTTCGGCAGCACACCGCGGGCCGCCTCACGCGCCATCTTCCGGCGGTGGACCTTGTCGTCCACCCACTGATAGCGCGTCATCAGCTGCTCCACGAGCGCGACGTACGTCGTCTGCGCGCTCTCGATCTGCGTCTTCCAGGCCGAAATGAGCGCCTGATCCCCGATGATCGCTGGCGGCACCACGAACGCCGCATCCGACTCATCGACATAGCGCTGTGAGAGCTGCGAGTACGCGAACCCCGCGCGGTGCCGCACGAGCTCGTGCGTCAACGAGCGGCTGATCCCCTCGAGCAGGAGTGAGTAGTTCGCATGCTCGAGCACCGAGCCGTGCCCCTGCTTCTTGATGTTCTCGAGATAGTCACGCGTGGTGCGATTCGCCGGGTTCTTCTGGCTCATGTAGCAGAGCCGTCCCGCGAACTCCGCGAGCCGCTCGCCATCGGTCCCCTCGCCGATCCACTGCACGGGCAGGTGATCCGGCTCGGCGAACTGGGGGCGCGCGAGGACGGTGATCCGGGGCTCGGTATAGAAGTGCGGCATCGCGAGAGAGGCTGAGGTCGAGCGAGAAAGATAGCGGGGGAGGTCTAGACCGGCGGGGCGTCAGGTCGGAGGGCTGACCCGGTTACGGCGCCGTCGGGATAAGATCGAGCCGGTGCCGCGCCCACCCCCGCTCGCGCGTGATGGCATCGAGCGCCTCGCGGGCGGTCGCCGGCAGAGGGGCGAGGGCGGGATCGACCTTCATCGCCTCGAGCGGACGGGCGCCCGGCGCTGCCACCTTCACCCCGGGATTCAGGATCCCGTCGGGGTCGAAGGTCGACTTCACCGCGGCGAAGAGGGCGAGGGTCTCCGACGGCCAGAGCTGTGGGAGGAGCGGGGTGCGGAGTCGGCCGTCCCCATGTTCGCCGGCCACGGTCCCGCCGAGCTGCGCCACGAGCGCGGTGACCTCGGTCAGGACCTGCTCGCAGCGCGCGCGCCAGGTGGGGTCGGTGAGATCGGCGAGGAGGTTCACATGCGCGTGCGCGTCGCCCGCGTGTCCGAAGATCACCCCGCGACAGCGGGCGCGGGCGAGCGCCGCGCGTACGCCACGCACATAGGTCGCGAAGTGCGCCGGCGGCACACAGCCGTCCTCGATGAGCTGCAGACTCTCCCACCGTGGGGCGAGTCGCGCGAGGATCGGGCTCGCAGCGTGCCGCAGCTGCCAGAGCGCCTCGCGCGACGAGGCATCGGTGGAAAGGACGACCTGCGTGGCCCCGGCGGTGCGACACCACACAGCGAGTCGCTCGGCCTCGCCCTGTGCCGCGGCGGCATCCACGCCCTCGATCTCGATCAACAGCACCGCCTCGAGCGACGGCGTCACCGGGAGCGTCGCCCCGTCAGTCGCGGCGATCTCGAGGAAGGAGCGATCGAGGAGCTCGACCGCGCTCGCCCCGTGGTCGGCGAGCCCCACCGCTGCCTGCGCCGCGGTCTCGAGGGTGTCGAATCCCGCGAGGAGCACCGCGGTCGCACCGGGACGCGGGGTGAGTCGCACCTCGACGGCCGTGATGAAGGCGAGGGTGCCTTCGCTCCCGAGCAGGAGATCGATCGGATCACCGGAGGTGTGATATGGCGCGAGCGCGTAGCCCGACGATTCCTTGCGCACGCCCAGATGGCGAAGCGTGTCGATCGAGGTACCACGCACCGAGGGGAGGAGCGTCGATGCCGCGCGCTCGAGGATCGGGAGCGCCGGCGTGGGATTCCCACGACGCACCCAGGCCTGTGTGCCATCGGCGAAGACGCCGTGCACCCCCACGATCCAGTCGCGGAGCGGACCATAGCGCACGGTGCGGCTTCCGGCGGCATGCGTCGCGCACATCCCGCCGATCGTCGCGAAGGCGCCGCTCGAGGGATCGACTGGGAAGGTGAGCCCCGCCGCGTTCGCGACCGCCTCCAGGCGATCGCGGAGCACCGCCGCGCCGACGGTGAGGGTGCGGCGATGCGCATCGACCGCACCGACCTGATCGAAGCGTGCGAGATCGACGATCACCCCATCGCCGATCGCGCCACCGGCCATCGAGCTCCCCGATCCTCGCGGGATGAGCGGGTGTCCGGTCTGCGCCGCCCAATGCACCAGGGTGGCGAGATCGTCTTCATCTGCCGGCACGGCGACGGCGCGAGGCACGATGCGCGCCACCCCGGCCGCCTCGCTGTACACTGCGCAGGCGAGCACGTCGGCGCGGAAGATGCCGCGGAATCCCTCAGGGGCGTGGAGCGTCACGGATTCCCCTCCGTCACCCGACGGCGGGGACCAACGAGAAGGGGCGCGTCTGCACACGCGCCACGAGCCGCCGGAGTGCGGCGTTGCTGCCGATGGAGAGCAGCCCCGCTACCATGAGCGACTTCACCTCACGCCGCGAGATTTTCACCTGCCCGCCGCGCGTGAGCATCGCACGCGACCGGCGCAGGTCGCGCAGGGTGGCGTAGGCGAAGAGCAGGGGTAGCACGCAGAAGGCGCGCACGCGGAAGGCGCGCCGTGGGATCGTCAGCGTGTACTCGAGCGCCCGATCGAGATCGGTGCGAGCGAGTGTGATGTAGCGATCGACCACCACATGGTTCTGCTCGAGATGGGCGGGGGAGAGGATCGTCGCATGGCCGCTCCCGTGCGCCTCAAGTTCGGCCGCGGGGAGGTAGATCGCGTTCTCGTGCTCGGCGTCGTGCGCGATGTCCTTGAGGATGTTCACCGTCTGCAACGCCTCGCCGAAGCTCTGGCAGGTGGCCCAGAGCCGATCGAACTCGCGCCGCCCCACCGCTGGCACATGCTCGTGCCAAAGCTCGGTGAGCATGCACCCCACCGTCCCGGCGACGTAATAGCAGTACTCCCGATACTCGGCGAGCGTCTGGATCCGAATCCCTCGGGGATAGGTGCGCACGAACTTCGCCATCCCACGGCCCATCTCGCGCACCCAGTGGGCCACCCGGTCACGCGTGCGCGGCGGGAGGGCCCGGAAGGCGACGAGCACTAGGTCGGTGTGCGCGACGAGGCGCAGATGCGCGGGATCCCCCTGCAGCGAGGCCGCGAGCGCGGGGAAGCGCTCGGCGAGCGCGGCATCATCGAGCGCCGAGAGGAACTGCTCGAGCAGCGCGGCGCGGGCCTCCGGTGCCGTGCTGTTGTCGTCCTCGATGGTGTCGGCGATGCGGCAGAGGAGGTACGCGGTGCAGACGGCATCACCCAACGTCCCCGGCAGCGCCTTGATGCTGATGGCGAAGGTGCGCGAGACCTCGGGGAGGATCGCGCGGCCGAATCGCGCCGCCTCGCGCACGCGCGCGGATGTGTCGGGCCCGAGGACGGGGGAGACGGTGGTCCGAAGCGGAAGTGGCGGGGTCGTGCGATCGGGCATGATGGGAAAGCTATTCGCTGCGGTCGCGTGTCAGATCCCGCCGAAGGCGAGGTCGATCTGCCGTCGCATCGAGGCGAGCATCTCCTCCGGCATCGGGAAGGCCTCCGCCAAGGCGGCGAGCGCTCCGCTTGGCGGTACCGGGCGCCCCGCCTGCGTGAGATAGAAGCGCGCGTAGCGCTCCCCGAGCGCCGGATCGATACGCGAGACGAGGAGTGCGCCGCCGCGCACGAGTCCGATGGTGCTGAGTCGCGCGCCGGCGCCGGCACGTTGCTGTGCCGGTGTGAGGTGATCGTTCACCGCCACCTGGACCACCGTGCCCGCTGCCTCGTGGGCAAAGCCGAAGAGCAACTCCTCCGCGGAATCGGCCGACTGGGGCCAGAGGACGGCGTACGGACTCGCCTGCTTGCCCGCCGGCACCGCACGCCCCTCACCGCCAAGGACCATGGACGGGATGAGGTCGCCGTTCTGCTGTTGGGTCGCGTTCAGGAATGGCTGGAGTCGCGGCCGCCAGACCGTCTGCCAGAGCGAATCGCCTGCGGTGAGCCCAGCCGCCCGGCGCCGCGACTCGGCGAGCCACCAATCGTGGAAGAAGGTCGACCGTTCACTTTCCAGCGCGGCGACGAACCGTCGGGCCCAGTCGCGATCCTCCGCGCGCGGGAACTGCTGTGCGAGGAAGGCGACGATCCCTTGCACCTCGCGATTCATCGCCCGCGCGGGATCGCCCTCCGCCTTGAGGAAGTAGCCCATCGCCTGTTGGAGTTCGTCCCAACTCCCGAAGTAGAGCGCGAGGAACTGCGCCCCAGCGAGTCCCGGTCGGACGCGCAAGGTCGTGCGCAGGTGACGCGAGGCGGAGTCGAAACCGGTGTAGAGGTTGCGCGCGTTCTTCGCGACGATGATACGCTCGCCGTACCCACGATCGAAGAGCGGGACCTGTGCGGTGTCCTCGAGGAGGAGAGCAAAGCCATGCAACCAGAGATCCACATGCGGTCGCGTCTTCACCGGCCAGCGTAGGGTGCTCCCCGTCGGGCGGATGGGGGCGACGGATTGCTGTCCGCCGGCGCAGGCGCCCAGGGAGGCGGCGACCAGCAGACCGAGGGTGAGACCGAGGCGCCGCATCAGGTCGGATGCCCGCAAGTGATGCAGAAGATCCATGACGCTTCGATCGACTCGTGACACATGCGGCAGTGGGCGAGGAGATGCTGTCCACACCAAGGGCAGAAGCGCGCTGCCCGGCCTTCTGGGAGTGGATGGGTGCAATGGTGACAGGCCACCTCCTCGTCGGTCCGGACGATCGGGGTGCGTTGGACCGGCGACGAGGGTCGCCGCGGGACGGCCGCGCTCCGCGTGGCGATGACGGGGACGGTCCCGCCGAGGAACCACGAGAGCTTGCTCGGGCGCACGGCCGGGATGGGGCGCCCACGCACCGTGGGAGCGCTCGGGCGGGCGGGCGGGACCGATGGCGGTTCCAGCGGATGCGGCGCCGGGTCGGGGTCCATGACGTTCGGCACCGTGGGTCGCTTGGTGATCGCGGCCGTCACCAGGGTCACCAGCCGATCGCCGTGGGTCTCAAGCAGCGAGAGGTCGGGGTGACGCGAGGCAAGGGCGGCGCGGCAGGCCGCCCGCACCTCGGGGTCGGCCTCCACCAGATTCCGCTCGCCCGCGACGAGCCGCATCATGAGTTGGCGGTAATCATCGAGCAGCTCGGCGATGCGCGTCGGTCGCACCACGCGATACGGGAGCAGATCCTCGAGGATCTCACGGATCGCGATGGGGCGATGGAGCGCCCCCGCTTGGTGCGCGGCGCGGACGAGCTCTGGAACGAGGCGATCGAGGGGATCCACGGTGGCGGTCTTGGTCACGACGGCTGAGGCAAGGTAGGGGAGGGGCGGAAGGTCGCGCCATCCGGGAAGGGATCGATCGCCCCCTTCGCCCCGCCCTTGGTCCGTCGTGCGGCCAGCCACGCATCGAAGCCCGAGGGCACGAGGCCCCCGGAGTCTCGCTGCTCGGTGGCGGCACGCACGGCGAGATCGTTGGCGTATTCGTTCTGCGGATGGCCGGCGTGGCCCTTCACCCACTGCCAGCTGTACTCATGGCCCACGGTGGCACGCAGCGCCTCCTGCCAGAGCCCGAGATTCTCGATCGCACCGGTCTTCCGCTTCCATCCGTTCCGCGCCCAGCCGAAGACCCAGGCACCGAGCCCGTCCACGACGTAGCGGGAATCGGTGGTGAAGCGCACGCTGAAGCGCCCCTCCTTGGCGCCGAGGGCGCGAAAGGTCTCGATCACCGAGCGGAGCGCCATCCGGTTGTTGGTGGTGGCGGGCTCCGCGATCCAGAGGTCGCGTCGCGTCAGGCGACCGTCGGGGTGCTGGAACTCCACGAGCGCCGCCGCGCCACCGGGGTTCGCCCCCTCACGCCCGTTGCCCAAGCACGATTCGTCGGCGTAGACCGCGATGAGGGGGAAGCGCGCGCTCATCGCACCACCTCGATCGCGTCGCAGTCGATCAGCCGGAGCTCGAGGGGCGCGCCGGTGGTCGGATGCCGTGTGACGAGCACCTCCTGCCCGTCACGCACCACGAGGCCCTCGGGGATCACGAGGAACTCCGTCCCGCGGCGCACGACGGCGATGCGCCGCGCGTCGATGATCGCGCGTTCCAACGCGTCGTACTGCGCGACGGTCAGCGACGCCACCGATGCCCCTCGTCGCGATCCCAGCGGTGGATGCACTCGGTGAGGATCGCGGTCGCCTCATGGATCTCATCCACCGCGACCCATTCCTCGGTGGCGTGCGCGAGGGCGATGTCGCCGGGGCCGAAGCAGAGCGCGGGGATCCCTGCGGCACTGAGGAGCGCGGCATCGGTCCAACAGGAGAGTCCTTCGATCCGCGGGGTGATGCCCCGGGCGGCGCAGGCGGCCTCGAGGGTGCGCACGAGCGGATGCGAGGGGGCGAGGTCGTTGGGGTGTTGGCTGAGCCCGATCGTCACCGTCGCGTGGAACTCGGGATGTCGCGCGCGCACCCGGACGATCGCCGCGTCGATCTCCTCGGCGAAGATCGTCTCGCGCTCGCTCGGAAGGGTGCGCCGCTCCAAGGTGACGGTGCAGCGCTCGGCGTAAGTCGAGGGGCCGGTGCCGCCGACGATCGTGCCTGCGTGGAGCGAGGCACGCCCCAGGAGGGGATGCGTGACTCCCGTGAGGACGGTGCGCTGATGCGCATCGAGCTCGGCCATGAGGTGCGCGGTCTGCGTGATCGCGTCGACGCCGACGTCGTGGCGTGAGCCATGCGCCGCGCGTCCGTGCACCGTCACCTCGGCCCAGGTGAATCCCTTGTGACTCGGGCAGATCGCGAGCCGCGTGGGCTCGGTGACGATCGCGGCCTCGGCGGTGATCCCCTGCGACAGGAGATGGCGGGTGCCCACGCTGCCGTGCTCCTCGTCGATGACCGCGCTGATGAGGAGTTCGCCGGCGAGGCCGGCGTCGGCGGCGCGGACCGCGGCGGCACACATGGCGGAGATCCCCGCCTTCATGTCGGTCGACCCCCGTCCGTAAAGCCGACCGTCGCGGAGGTCGGGGGCGAATGGGGGATGGGTCATCCCGTCCGTGCCGACGGTATCGAGGTGGCCGTTGAGGAGGAGGGTGCGACCGGAGGTGGCGGGGCCGATCCGTGCGATGATGTTCGGACGCCCCGGCAGCGCGTCCTGAAGGTCGACCTGGAACCCCCAGTCGCGGAGTACTGCGGCCAGGCGGACTGCGACGGCATGCTCCCCCGGCCCATCGGCGGCGAGGGAGGGATTCCGAGAATCGATCGCGACGAGCGCGCGGGTGAGGGCGAGGGCGTCGCCGCGAGGGATCGACGCGGTCATGCGACAGGGGGAAAACGAAACGAGCGCACCCCGAAAGGTGCGCTCGTGCGGGGTCGGGTGGGACCCTTGGGAATCACTTCTTGGACGAGCCCTTCTTGGCGGGCGCGGCCTTCTTCGGAGCTGGCTTCGCCGGGGCCTTCTTGGCCGGGGCCTTTTTCGCAGCCGGCTTCGCTGGCGCCTTCTTGGCGGCAAGCTTGGCCGGCGCCTTCTTGGCGGCGGGCTTGGCCGGCGCCTTCTTGGCGGCGGGCTTGGCTGGGGCCTTCTTAGCGGCGGGCTTGGCTGGGGCCTTCTTGGCGGCGGGCTTGGCTGGGGCCTTCTTCGCCGCGGACTTGGCCGGCGCCTTGGCAGCTGCCTTCGCTGGGGCCTTGGCCGCCGCCACCGGCTTCGCCGCCGGCAACTTCCCCTTGTGCTTCTTCGCGTACGCTGCCTCGGCGGCCGCGATCAACTTGTCCGCCTCATCTTGCGCCATCTGGCTCCGGCGGACCATGTACTGCACGAGGTCGCGGGCGCTCTCGATCGAGAAGGCGGAGAGGCCAGCGGCGGCCCCGATGACATCCTTCATGGCCGCGGCCATTCGGCTACCGGCCTCCAGGGAGATCTCGTGGGCCTTGGCCGTCATCTCGGCCACGGTGTCGCGGACATCCTGGCCACGGTGACCGGGGCTGCGCTTCGGGGGGACGTTCGGCGTGGCCTCAGCCGGATTGGCGGATTCGGGCATATCGGGAGAGATTGGGGGCGTCCTGGTCGGAATGGGGGGGCGAATCAGGGCGTAAGAATATGATTTTCCGTCACGTACGCAAGATGCGCATGCGGTGCATTTTTGCTCGTTTTTCTTGACCTTGTCTGCTGGTTTTACGCAATATCAATAAGACATCATACGTTCACCATCAAGCCATATAATGCTTTCAGGTATCAAAGTTCTCGATCTCTCCCGCGTCCTAGCCGGTCCCCTCGCCGGCATGATTCTCGGGGATTTCGGCGCCGATGTCATCAAGATCGAGCGGCCGGGGGCTGGCGATGAGACTCGTGGGTGGGGTCCCCCGTTCGACGACCGGGGGGAAAGCGCCTACTACCTGAGCGTCAATCGCAACAAGGTGAGCGTCGCGGCCGACCTCACCGACGAGGCCGATCAGGCCCTCCTCCGGACGTTGATCGCCGAGGCGGACGTGGTGCTGGAGAACTTCCGGCCGGGGACCCTTGAGCGGTACGGCCTGGGGGCGACGGCGATGCTCGCGCAGCACCCACGGCTGCTCTGGTGCACCATCACCGGGTTCGGGCTCGACAACCCTCGCCCGGGCTACGATTTCGTGGCACAGGCCGAGAGTGGGTGGATGGCGATCACCGGGGAGCCCGGCGGGTCGCCGATGAAGGTCGGGGTCGCGCTCGCCGATGTCTTGGCGGGGAAGGATGCGGCCATCGCGATCCTCGCCGCGCTCGCCGGGGGGCGCCAGGAGCCGAGGCGGCTCTCCGTCTCCCTCGCCCACAGCGCCACGGCGGCGCTGGTGAACGTCGCGCAGAACGCGCTCGTCACGGGGACGGAGGCGAGACGCTGGGGGAACGCGCACCCCAACCTCGTCCCGTACCAGCTCTTCGAGGCGGCGGATCGCCCGTTCGTGCTGGCGGTGGGGAGTGATGCGCAGTTCGCGGCGGCGATGCGGGCGTTGGATCTGCCGGCGCTCGCCGCGGACCCTGCGCTCGCGACCAACGCGGGTCGGCTCGCCCACCGGGATCGGGTGGTGACGGCGATCGCCGACCGCGTGCGGACCGCGCCGGCCCGGACGTGGATCGATCGGCTCGATGGGGTCGGGGTCCCCTGCGGGGTGGTGAAGCCGGTGCTCGAGGCGCTCCGCGAGGTCGCGAGCTCTCCGCTCACCGGGGTGGCGCCGCAGGCGCCGGGCACCGTCCGCCGTCCGCCACCGCGGCTCGACGAACAGGGCGCTCTGGTGCGCGCCGAGGGGTGGGGCGCCTTCACCCGGCTGTGACCTTCCCCGGGTCGGCTCGTCCTACCCTTGCGACAGAACTCCCGTCGGTGGGGGCGTTCTGGATCAGGTGGACCTGTCGAGGCGTGGCCGCGTGAATTAACCTTGCGGCGTGCGCACCGTAGCTCCCCCCACGGTTCAGGACGATCCCATCGACGCCGATCAAGCGGTCATCGACCGCGTGATGGCCGGGGATCGCGACGCCTTCGGCATCCTCATCGAGCGGTACAGCGACGTGCTGTTCCGGCACGCGTATGGGATGACAGGCAGCGCGGATGTCGCGGAGGACATCCTGCAGGTCTCGTTCATCAAGGCGTTCCATCACCTGGGTGAGGTGCGAGGCCGGTTCGATGCGTGGGTGTTCCGGATCGTGGCGAATGGGTGCAAGGACTGGCTCAAGAACATCCGGCGCACACACCTGAGCTACGAGGAAGACGACCAGCCGTCGGGGTATGAGACCCCCGAGGAGGAGCTGGATCGAGGGGAGATGCGGCGCGATCTGGATCGTGCGCTGGCGGCCCTGCCGGACTCGCTGCGGGAGGCCTTCGTGATGAAGCACGTCGAGGGGCGGTCCTACGAAGAGATGGCGGACCTGCTCGACGCGACGGTCGGTGCCCTGAAGATGCGAGTCCACCGCGCCCGTGAGGCGCTGCAGAAGCTCCTGGAGGATCGGTACGCATGATGTCCCACGAATCGCTCGACCCCCGCGACGCCGTCCGCACGCCGGACACCGCGACCCACCGTGCTCCCGCCGCGGAGCCGATGGCCGACCGTGAGGTCCCCCTCGCGTCGTCGGAGAACCCCGCCCTCTGGGCGGCGATCGACGCCGAGACGGCGCGTCGCCGCACGATGCGGGCGCCCGCCGGCTTCGCCGCGCGGGTCCTGGCCAAGCTGGCAGGCCGCTGACCCTCGCAGTCCGCTCGACGCGCCCCGGCGCGGACGAGTTCGCGCCCTTCTACGCCGGCTACGTCGCCCAGGTCCCTGATGGCGACGTCGTCGAGGCGTTGATCGGCGGTGGGGAGATCGTCGCGGCGCTCCTCCACGACGTCCCCGACGAGGTCGCCTCGCGCGCCTATGCTCCGGGGAAGTGGACCCTCAAGGAGGTCATCCTCCACTGCAGCGACGCCGAGCGGATCTTCGCCTACCGCGCGCTCCGCATCGCGCGTGGCGACGCGACCCCGCTTCCCGGCTGGGACGAGGGGTCCTATGCGCCGCAGAGCGAGGCGAACACGCGATCGGTCCTCTCCCTGCTCGATGAGCTCGAGTCAGTGCGCGAAGCGACCGTCACCCTGTTCGATGGGCTCCCCGATGCCGCGTGGACGCGCCGCGGCGTCGCGAATGGGCACCCCTGCTCGGTGCGTGGCCTCGCCTGGATCACCGCGGGGCACCTCCTTCATCACGTCGACATCATCACCGAGCGCTATCTGCGCTGAGGTGGTGGTCAGATGTGCAGCGCGCGCCCGAGGGCGCCAAGCGCCGCTTCCTTCACCGTCTCGCTCAGCGTCGGATGCGAGTGCACCGTCGCCCCGATGTCATCGGCCGTCCCCCGATACTCCATCGCGAGCACGACCTCGCTCAGGAGATCGCTGACGTTCGGCCCGATCATGTGACACCCTAAGATCTCGTCGGTCTTGGCATCGGTCACGAACTTCACGAACCCCTCGGTGCTTCCCATCGTGCGCGCCCGCCCATTCGCCGAGAAGGGGAACTTCCCGACCTTGATCTCACGCCCCGCCGCCCGCGCCTCGGCCTCCGTCATCCCGCAGGTCGCGACCTCGGGCCAGGTGTAGACCACCGCCGGCATGTTGTGGTAGTGCATGTGCGCCGGCTTCCCCGCGATCACCTCGGCGGCGATCACCCCCTCGTCCTCCGCCTTGTGCGCGAGGAGCTTCCCGCCCACCGCATCGCCGATCGCGAAGACGTTCGGGAGGTTGGTGCGGAGCTGATCGTCGACGACGATCTCACCACGCGCCCCGAGCTTCAACCCGAGGGCCGCGGCGTCGACGCCGAGGAGCGAGGGCTTCCGCCCGATCGAGACGAGCACGTAGTCGGCCTCGAGGGTCTTCGGCTTCCCGTCCTGTTCCACCTTGATCGTCACCTTCTCACCGACACGCTTCCCCCCGGTGACCTTGGTCGCGGTGTGGAGGACGAGTCCCTGCTTGGCGAAGATCTTGGTCGCTTCCTTCGTGATATCGGCGTCGTTCCCGGGGAGGATCGTCGCCGCGTACTCGATCACCGTGACGGTGGCGCCGAGGCGCCGCCAGACGGAGCCGAGCTCCAGCCCGATCACCCCGCCGCCGATCACGATCAGATGCTTGGGCACCTCAGGGATCGTGAGGGCGCCGACGTTCGAGAGGACACGTTCCTCGTCGAAGGGGAGGAAGGGGAGGGCGACCGGCACCGATCCCGTCGCGAGGATCACATGCTTGGGCGTGTAGGTGGTGACGGCGCCGTCGTGCCCCGCGACCTCGACGACGTTCCCCGCGCGCAGCGTCCCGGTCCCCTTTGCCCAGGTGACCTTGTTCTTCTTGAAGAGGAACTCGACCCCCTTGGTGTTCTGCGCGACGACGATGTCCTTGCGCCGCATCATCGTCGCGAGATCGAGCGTCACCCCACTGATCTGGATCCCGTGCTCCGCGGCGTGATGCTTCGCGAACTCGAAGTGCTCGGACGAGCCCAAGAGTGCCTTGGAGGGGATGCACCCGACGTTGACGCAGGTGCCGCCGAGGGTCTTGTCGCGCTCGACGCAGACGACGGAGCGACCGAGTTGGGCGGCGCGGAGGGCGGCGACGTAGCCACCGGGGCCGCCGCCGAGGACGAGAAGGTCGGGGGAGAGCGAGTCGGTCACGGTCCGGGGGGTCGCACCGGCGCGGGGAGCCGCGCCGGGAGGGTCAGAGTCAGTCGTCGAGGAGCATGGCAGCGGGGTCTTCCATCAGTTCCTTGAGCCGGACGAGGAAGAGCACCGCCTGCTGGCCGTCGATGATGCGATGGTCGTAGCTGAGGGCGACGTACATCATCGGGCGCACCTCGACGCGGCCACCGATCGCCACCGGGCGATCCTGCGTCTTGTGGAGCCCGAGGATCGCGACCTGCGGGTAGTTGATGATCGGGGTCGAGATGAGCGACCCGAAGACGCCGCCGTTCGTGATGGTGAACGAGCCGCCGGTGAGGTCATCCATCGTGAGCTTGCCATCGCGCGCCCGCTTCGCGACGGCGCCCATCGCCTGCTGGAAGCCGATGAGTCCCATCCGGTCGGCGTCCTTGATGTTCGGGACGACGAGACCGGCGTCGCTCGCCACGGCGATGCCGAGGTTCACGTAGTGCTTGTAGATGACCGCGTCGCCGTCGATCTGCGCATTGACCACCGGGAAGGCCTTGAGGGCTTGGCAGGCGGCCTTCGCGAAGAAGGGCATGAAACTCAGCTTCACGCCGTGCGACTTCTCCACGCGCTCCTTCATCCGCTCGCGGAGCGCCGTGACGGCGCTCATGTCGATCTCGTTGAAGGTCGTGAGGTGCGCGGTGGCGTGCTGCGCCTGGAGGAGATTGTCGGCGATGCGCTTGCGGCGCGTCGTCATCTTCTCGTGGGTCTCTCGCGTGCCGGCGGGTGCCTGGGCGGCGGCCGCCGGCGCAGGGGCCGGGGCAGTGCGCGCGTCGAGATGTGCCACCACGTCAGGCTTGCTCACCACGCCACCGCGACCGGTGCCGGCTACCGCGGCGAGGTTCACCCCCTGCTCGGCGGCGAGGCGCGCGGCGCTCGGCGCGGCACGCTTTGCCGCGGTGGTGGGAGCGGGTGCCGAGGGCGCAGGAGCCGGCGCAGCGGGCACCGTGGCCGCGGGCTTGGCGGCGGCTGGGACGCTCGCCGTCTCGTCGAGATGCCCGAGCACCTCGGCGAGCTGCACCACGTCGCCCTCCTGCTTGAGCCGCTTGGTCAGGACGCCGGCGTTGAGGGCGGGGACCTCGACGGTGATCTTGTCGGTCTCGAGCTCGACGAGGGTGTCGCCGATCGCGACGGCGTCGCCCTCCTGCTTGCGCCAACGGGAGACGGTGGCTTCCGTGATGGATTCACCGAGGGGGGGAACCGTGATCGGAATCATGACCCGAGAATATAGCCGATGCGCGCGCTGACGATCGATGCGCACGGGGGGCTCGACGCCCTCCGCTACCGGGAGGATCTCCCGGCGCCCGCGCTCCCAGAGCGGGGGAGTGTCCGGGTCCGTCTGCGTGCGGCCGCCCTCAATCATCTCGACCTCTTCGTCCTCGGGGGGATCCCGGGGGTCGCCATCTCCCCCGGGTGGATCATGGGCGCCGACGGGATGGGGGTGGTCGCCGAGGTGAGTCCGGGGGTCACGACCGTGGCCGTGGGGGATCGGGTCCTGATCAACCCGGGGATCTCCTGCCGCGACTGCGAGTTCTGCCAGGCGGGGGAGCAGTCGCTCTGCGTACGGTACCGGCTCCTCGGGGAGCATCTCCCTGGGACCTTCGCCGACGAGGTGATCGTCCCCGCGACCAATGTGCGGCGGTGTCCGCCGACCCTCTCCGATGAGGCGGCGGCGGCCTTCACGCTCGCGACGCTCACGGCGTGGCGGATGTGCGTGACGCGGGCGCAGGTGCAGAAGTGGGACGAGGTGTTGATCTGGGGGATCGGGGGCGGGGTGGCGCTCGCGGCGCTGCAGATCTGCAAGGCGCGCGGGGCGCGGGTCTGGGCGACCTCGTCGCGGCCGGAGAAGCTGGCGCAGGCCGCCGCGCTCGGTGCCGACGAGCTCATCGATCATTCGGCAGGGGACGTGGGGCGATTGATCCGCTCGCGCACCGGGAAGCGTGGGGTGGATGTCGTGATCGACTCGGTGGGGGAGCGGACCTGGGAGCAGTCGCTCGGGGCGCTCGCGCGGGGCGGGCGTCTCGTCACCTGCGGCGGGACCTCGGGCCCGAACCTCGCGATGGATGTCCGCCGCCTCTTCTGGAATCAGTGGTCGATCCTCGGCTCCACCATGGGGAACGACGCGGAGTTCGAGGCGATCGTCGCCGAGGCGGCGGCGGGACGGCTGATCCCGCCCGTGGATGGGGTCTATCCACTGGCAGAAGGGCGGGAGGCGTTCGCGCGGCTCGGGGCGGGGGCGCAGTGTGGGAAGGTCGTACTCCGGATCGGCGATGGCTGAGGCGGCCTCGTTCACGCCGGTGGAGGAGCGCGCGGTGCGCGAGGCGTACGCCGCACAGGGGCACGCCGACTGTCCGCGTTGCGCGGTGCGGATGCGCGAGCGATCGATCGGCGGCGGGAGCTTCGGCTTGGGCTATGCGCGGAAGCGGGAATGGTTGCTCTGCCCGCAGTGCCACCGCAGCGTGCTCTTCGATCTCAAGCGTGGGACCCGCAACTAGATTACGCGGATATGAATCGCCTGCGTCGCCTCGTCGGCCTGCTCAGCGTGTTGGGTCTCGCGGTCCCTGTCTCCTCTCTCGCCGCGCAGCGGTCCGCGCTGGCGGACCGCTTCATCCGCGATCAGACGGTGTTGGGGGTGACGGTCTACGGGCCCGCCTTCGCGCTCTCGGTGGCGGACGATGCGATCTCGGGCGCGGCGGCGTACCTCGTGATGGCGGGGGGGAGCTTCTTCGCCGCCTCCGAGGCCACGCGGCGTGTGGAGATCACCGAGGCGCGGTATCTCCTGTCCCGGGCGATGGCGACGCGCACCGCCGGCAACCTCGTGATGGTGAGCTCGCTCAATGGCTCGTCGCCGCGGCGGGTCGCGGGTGCGGCGTTGCTCGGTGGGCTCGGCGGGACGGCGGCAGGGCTCGCCGTCGGTGGAGGCCTGACGGCCGGTGAGGCCGCGGCGACGGTCTTCGGGCACGACCTGGCGTACCTCTCGGCCATCGCCCTGACCACGACCTCGGATCCCGATCCTTTCGATGAGCGAAGCCCGTCGATGGGCCGCGTCGCGACGACCTGGACCCTCGCCGGATTGGGCGGCTACGCCGTCGGGCGGCTCTATGCCGGGAACACCGACCATCAGGTGACGGTGGGCGATGTCGAGACCCTCTGGCTGACCGCCGGGATCGGCGCGCTCGCCGGCGCCACTTCGGTGGCCGACGCCGAGGCGGAACCGCAGACCCAGGCGATGGCGATGCTGGGTGGGGCCCTCGTCGGGACGGTGGTCGGGGAGCGCACCTTGGTCCGTCGTCGCGATCTCACGCCGGTCGAGGGGCAGCGTCTCGCCCTCGGGGCCGGGGCGGGGGCGCTGATGGGGATCGGGATCGGCGTGCTCACCGTGGGCGAGGTGGAGGCGAGTGGATCGCTCGCACTCGGCTTCGCGACGGCGGGGGCGATCGGTGGGGTGGTGCTCACCGAGCGGTATCTTCAGCCGTCGGCGGATGCAGGGCGCTATGCGGCGCTCTCGCGGCTCCGCGTCGATCCGATCGCGATCGCGTCCACGGTGACGGGGCGCGCTGGCCGGCACACACTCCTCTCCTTCACCTTCTAACTTCCCTCGACCGCCCCTCGCGCCGTGACCGACTTCCTCGAACGCCTCACCGATAGTCTGCTCGGGCTCCTTGCCTTCGTCCCATCGCTCTTCGGCGCGGCGGCGGTGCTCACCGTGGGTTACGTCATCGCCAAGCTCGCCCAGCGTGGGGTGGGCCGGATGCTGCGGCGGATGCACCTGAACGACGTGCTCAAGCGCGGCGGGATCCCCGCCAAGGACCACACCGGTCAGCCGGTGAATCCCACCCGGGTCATCGCGAATCTCGTCTTCTGGTTGATCCTCTTCACGGCGATGCTCGTCGCGGCGGACGCCCTCGGGATCGACTACCTCGGGCAGATCTTCTCGGAGCTCTTGAGCTATGTGCCGAGCGTGATCGCGGCGGTGGTGATCGTGATCCTCGGCATCGTGCTCGGGGATTTCGTCTCGGCGCTGATCGCCGCCTCGACCCAGAATCTCGACGGGGGGCCGACCCTCGCGCGGGTGGGGAAGGGCGGGGTGATTCTCCTCGCGGTCTTCATGTCGCTCCAGGAGCTTGGGGTCGCGACCGACATCGTAACCACCGCCTTCGCGATCATCTTCGGGGCGATCGCCCTCGCCCTCGCCCTCTCGTTCGGGCTGGGGAACCGGGAGCTCGCCGGGGAGGTGACGCGGAACTGGTACCAGCGCTGGCGCCGGGAGCGGGAGGCGATCTCGCAGGAGCTCGCCACCGAGGAGGCCGAGGAGGCCGCGTCGGAGGGGGCGCCGCCCCCGGCTGCGGGGTGATTCTCCTCTGGAAATTCGATTGAATTGACCCGCGCCGGCGGGTAACTTTGGGGGTCGCGTCCGAGGGGGCGCGACCCCCTCTTCTTTCCCGCATCCCATGACCGCACCGAACAATCGGGAGCGTATCCTCCCGCGGCTCATCCAGGACGAGGTCCGCGAGTCGTTCATCAACTACTCGATGAGCGTCATCGTGAGCCGCGCACTCCCAGACGTGCGCGACGGCCTCAAGCCGGTGCACCGGCGTGTGCTCTACGCGATGAACGAGCTCGGGCTCGTCCCGGGGCGGGCGTACAAGAAGTCGGCGACGGTGGTCGGCGACGTGCTCGGTAAGTACCACCCGCACGGCGACCAGTCGGTCTACGACGCCCTCGTGCGCATGGTGCAGGACTTCTCGCTGCGCTATCCCCTCGTCGATGGGCAGGGGAACTTCGGCTCGGTCGACGGCGACCCCGCCGCGGCCTACCGCTACACCGAGTCGCGGCTCACACGGATCGCGCTCGAGATGCTGGTCGACATCGACAAGAACACCGTCGACTTCGCTCCGAACTTCGATGATCGGCTCGAGGAGCCGACGGTGCTGCCGTCGGCGTTCCCGAACCTCTTGGTGAACGGCTCGGCGGGTATCGCGGTCGGCATGGCGACGAACATCCCGCCGCACAACCTGCGCGAGGTCGCCGCGGCGATCACCGCGATGATCGACGATCCGGAGCTCTCGGTCGAGGCGATCCGCGGGCTGGTGAAGGGGCCCGACTTCCCGACGGCGGGGTTCATCTATGGCCGCGCGGGGATCAAGGATTACATCGAGACCGGTCGCGGCAAGGTCGTGATGCGCGCCCGCGCCGTGGTCGAGGAGAAGGAGTCCTCGAACAAGTCGCAGATCGTCGTCACCGAGCTGCCGTACCAGGTGAACCGCGCGAATCTCGTGGCGACGATCGCCGAGCTCGTGCGTGACAAGAAGGTCGAAGGGGTCTCCGACCTCCGGGACGAGTCGGATGCCCAGACGCGCATCGTGATCGAACTCAAGCGCGATGCGATCCCGCGCGTGGTGCTCAATCAGCTGTACAAGCACACGTCGATGCAGACGACCTTCGGCGTGATCATGCTCGCACTGGTGCCGGACCCGGCGACCAAGCGCCTGGTGCCGAAGGTGATGGGGATGCGCGAGGTGCTGCAGCACTGGATCGCGCATCGCCATGAGGTGATCGTCCGCCGCACGCAGTTCGACCTCGACAAGGCGAAGGAGCGGGAGCACATCCTCGAGGGCCTCAAGATCGCCGTCGACAACATCGACATGGTGATCAAGGTCATCCGCGCCTCGGAGGACACCCCGGAGGCGAGCGCGGAGCTCCAGAAGCGCTTCAAGCTCTCGGAGCGGCAGGCCGAGGCGATCCTCAACATGCGCCTCGCCAAGCTCACCGGTCTCGAGATCGAGAAGCTCGAGGAGGAGCTCACCGAGGTCCGGGCGCAGATCCGTGACTTGGAGGCGCTCCTCGCCTCGAAGCCCAAGCGGATGGCGGTGATGAAGAACGAGCTCGCGGAGGTCGTGAAGACCTTCGGCGACGACCGCCGCACCGAGATCGTCAGCGACGAGGGGGAGTTCTCGATCGAGGACCTCATCGCCAACGAGGAGATGGTCGTCACCATCTCGCACGCCGGCTACATCAAGCGCACCTCCATCTCCACCTACCGCAAGCAGCGGCGCGGCGGGGTGGGGACCAAGGGGACGGAGCTCCGCACCGACGACTTCGTCGAGCACCTCTTCGTCGCTAAGACGCACGACTACCTCCTGGTCTTCACGCAGGATGGACGCTGCTTCTGGCTCAAGGTGCATGAGATCCCGGAGGGTGGCCGCGCGACCAAGGGGAAGCCGATCGTCAACCTGATCAACGTGACGCCGGATACCCTCGTGCAAGCGATCGTCCCGGTGAAGGAGTTCACCGAGACCGAGTTCCTGATGTTCTGCACGCGGAACGGAACGGTGAAGAAGACCGCACTCTCCGACTACTCCAACGTCCGCTCCACCGGGATCAAGGGGATCAAGCTCGAGGAGGGTGATGAGCTCGTCGACGTGCAGATCACCACCGGGACCAACGACGTGGTGCTCGTCACCAAGCATGGGTTGAGCATCCGCTTCCATGAGCAGGAGGCCCGCTCGATGGGCCGCGACACCACCGGGGTGAAGGGGATCTCGCTCGGGGCGGGCGACCGCGTCGTGGGGATGGTGGTGGTGAAGCGCGAAGCCTCGCTCCTCGTCGTCACCGAACTCGCCCTCGGCAAGCTCACCAACGTCGAGGAGTATCGGGTGCAGGGTCGCGGCGGGAAGGGGATCCTGACCGTCAAGCGCACCGAGAAGACCGGTGATGTGGTCGGGTTACTCGAGGTGCTGCCGGAGGATGGGCTGATGCTCATCACCCGTGGCGGCCAGTCCCTGCGGTGCGCGGTCAAGGACATCCGCGAGACGGGACGTGTCGCGCAGGGCGTGCGCCTCAAGAATCTCGAGCTGGGGGATGTGGTCGCCGCGATCGCGCGCGTGGTCTCCGACGACAAGGAGGCCGAGGGCGGCGAAGGGGGCGAGGGTGGTGAGGAGGCGGGCGGCTCCGACCAGATGGAGCTCGGCGCGTCCGAGGAGTGACGGTGACCCGGCGTCGTCCCTCTGGTCGGCGCCGGTCGGTGCTCTCGGTCGCGGCGCTCCTGCTCGCGGCGTGCGGGAGCGCGGCGTGCGGTGGCGCCGAGCCCTCGGATCCCTCCGTCGTCCGCGCCGATTCCGCTGGGGTGCGTCTCATCACCTCGGGCCCGGAGGATCGTGCCCTCGGGTGGACCCTCACGGAGATCGGTCCGCTCGGTGACGCCGACGGGCATCCGTGGGTCTTCGATGCCATGACCCCGCTGCAGGTGCTCACGGATCGCGGGGGGCGCACCTATGTGATCGGTGGGGATACCGCGGTGCTCCGCTTCGGGCGCGATGGGCGTCTCGATCGCGTGCTTGGTGCGTCGGGGGGAGGTCCGGGGGCCTTCGGGCGACCGGTGCGGATCGCCGCGCAGGCCGATACCCTGATCGTCACCGACCTCGGGAAGGAGGCATTGGTGCGATTCGGCCCGACGCTCGATCCCGTGGACGATCGTCCCTTGAACGGAGCCCTCACTACCGCCGAGTGGCATGCGTACCGTGCCGGTGGGCTCTGGGTCGTGCAGGGGAGCGGTGGCGAGGACGGTGTACATCGGTCGGTGTTGCGGGCCGATACCCTCTCGGGCGTGCCGCTCCTCGAAGCGGAGGGTGCGACGATCGTCGCGCATGCGGAGGGGCCGCGCGTCGTCGCGCATCGGCCGCCGACCTATGAGGTGCGGCTCTTCGAGGGGCCGCGGCTCCTCGCGATCCTCCGCCGCCCCGTCGATTCGGCTGTGGTGGCCATCACGCGGCTCGCCCTGCACAAGGACGGGACCCTCTGGGTCGAACGGACCGTGCCGGGTGTGGCGGACGCGATACGACTCGATGTCTTCGGTCCCGATGGGGTGTATGTCGGGACGCTCGAGGATCGCGGCGTCCCTGTGGGACTCCTCCCCAATGGCGAGGTGCTCTTCGTGCGGGTGCGCGCTGATGGACCTGGCGTCCTGATCATGCGCACCAACATCCGCCGCTGATCTCTCTCACTGCCCGCTCCCATGCGCCTCCTGTCCTCGCTCCTCGTCGTGACCGTCCTGCTGTGCACGCGCGTCTCGGATCTGCCGGCGCAGGGACCAGCATCCGCGCCGACCATCGTGATTCTCGTGCGGCATGCCGAGAAGGGAACGGAGCCGGTGAACGACCCGCCGCTGACGGCGCGAGGCAGTGAGCGCGCCGAGGCCCTCGCGGTGGCGTTGCGGGATGCGAAGATCGCGGCGGTCTATCACACGCCGACGATCCGCACGCGTGACACCGCGCGCCCCGTCGCGGCGCGATTCGGTCTCACCTCGCAGCTGATCCCTCTCGTCCCGCGCGCCGCACAGGGCGACTCGATCGTCGCCATCGCCCGGCGGCATCCGGGGCAGACCATCGTCCTCGTGGGGCACTCGAACACGATCATGCCCTGGCTCGCCGCCCTGGGTGGCCCCGCCCGTGCCGACCTCTGTGACCACGAATATGATGGGCTCTATACGGTGATCCTCGACGGGGGGACCACCCGAGTGATCGGTGGGCGGTATGGTCCACCGAATCCCACGGCCCTGACGGGGACCGCGATGCATTGCGGGGCACGGTGATGGGCGGGAGATTCCGCAGATGACCGCTGCCCCACTCGCTCAGGACCAGGAGCCTCTCGTCTCGCTCGACGAGATCCGCGCGGCGGCGGCCCTCCTGCACGGGGTCGCGGTGCGGACCCCGCTCCTCCCCTGTGATTCGCTCACCGAGCAGCTCGGCGTGCCAGTCCTCCTCAAGCCCGAGATGCTCCAGCGCGGCGGCGCCTTCAAGTTCCGCGGCGCCTACACCTTCCTCGCGCGACTCTCCCTCGAGGCGCGTGCCCGCGGGGTGATCACCGCGAGCTCCGGCAATCATGGGCAGGCGGTCGCACTCGCCGCGAAGCTCTTCGGTGTCGCGGCCACCATCGTCATGCCCACCACGGTGCCGCGGGCCAAGCGCGATGGCGCCGTGCGGCTTGGCGCGCGGTGCTTCTATGCCGGTGTCACCACCGCCGAGCGAATGACGCGGGCGCTGGAGATCGCCGAGGCCGAGGGGCTGACGATGGTCCCACCGTATGACGACCCAACGATCATCGCAGGGCAGGGGACGCTGGGGCTCGAGATCGGGGAGGACTACCCGCAGGTGGGGACGGTCCTCGTACCGATCGGTGGGGGTGGCCTCAGCTCGGGAGTCGCCGCCGCGATCAAGGCACTCGCCCCGCAGGTGCGAGTGATCGGCGTCGAGCCGGAGGGGTCCCCGAAGTACTCACGCGCCGTCGCTGCCGGTGAGCCGGTGACGATCCCCGCGCAACCTGACGGGCTCGCCGACGGACTCCTCGCGGTACGGATCGGCACGCGCAATTTCCAGCACCTGCATGCGCACATGGACGAGGTGATCACCGTCCCCGATGCGCTGCTCCCCTGCGCGGCGCAGTTCCTGTTGGATCGGATGAAGATCGTGACGGAGCCGAGCGGGGCGATCACCGTCGCGGCGCTCTTGGATCGGCGCGTGCGGGTCAGTGGGCCGACGGTCTGTGTGTTGAGTGGTGGGAATGTGGAATGGGATGGCCTGAGCGCCCTGATCGGCGACGGAGGAATGCCACGTTGACGATGCGATGCCCGAATTGCCGCGCGACCTACGCGGATAACGCGCGGTTCTGCACCAAGGATGGAGGGAAGCTCGTGCCGGTCGCGCCGCTCGCGCCGCCCGTCGGTCCCTCAGTGAGTCCCTCAGTGAGTCCCTCAGTGAGTCCCTCAGTGAGTCCCTCAGTGAGTCCCTCGGTCAGTCCATCGGTCGTTGGGGGTGAGGTGACCCTCGCCGACCTCGGCGATCAGTCGAAGATGGTCGGGAAGATTCTCGATGGGGCGTATCGCATCGAGCGGAAGCTCGGCGAGGGGGGGATGTCGTACGTCTACCTCGGCGAGGAACGTGCCACGGGCGCGCGCTATGCGATCAAGATCCTCGCCCCCAATCTGGCGAAGGATGCCACCGCGATGGCGCGCCTCCGTCGTGAGGCGTTGCTGGGCGGCAAACTCGCGCACCCGAACGTCTGTCATATCATCAGGCTAGGGGAGACCGCGGGCGGGCTCGTCTATGTGGTGATGCCCTTCGTCCAGGGGGAGATCCTCAGCGACCGAAACTATCGCGTCCGACAGACCTCCCTCGCGGACACCGTGACCTTCGTCACGCAGATCGCGGCCGGCCTCCAGGTCGCGCACAACCTCACGATCGTGCATCGCGACCTCAAGCCCGAGAACATCATGATCTGCCGGGATGCCGGTGGGCGGGAATACGCGGTGATCATGGACTTCGGGCTCGCGAAGGCGCGGGAGGCGGGCGCCGAATTGCAAAAGCTCACCTCGACGGGGATCGTGCTCGGGACACCGGAGTTCATGAGCCCTGAGCAGTTGCGTGGGAAGCCGCTCGATGGGCGGACGGACATCTACTCGCTCGCGCTGATGGCGTTCGAGATGCTCACAGGCAAGCTCCCGTTTGAGGGGAAGAACCAGCAGGAGATGATGATCGCGCGACTGCGTGCGGAACCGACACCGATCCGTCAGTTGCGCTCGGAGCTCCCCTCGGGGGTCGAGGCAGCGTTGCTCAAGGCGATGGCCCGGGCGGCGGATGATCGTTTCGCGACGGCGCCGGCCTTCGCCGAGGCGCTCCGCCGCGCGGTGGGGTGAATCCGGTGGCAGAACCTGACCGCGCGTCGCCTGATGCGACGCGCCGGTCGCCCAGCCTCGCGACGCGGTTGACCGCACTCGCCTCGCGCCTGATGGTCCGCCGGGTGATGGCGGCGCCCACGCTCGATCTCGCACGTCTGCGGCGGGCGATGCGGGCACGACGCAGCCTCCCGGCCTTCTTGCCGCGCTCGGTCGTGGTAGAGCACACGACGCTTGGTGGCGTGGCGGCGGAATGGTGTCGCCCCTGTGGAGCCGATCCCATACGGGCGATCCTCTATCTGCATGGCGGGGGGTACGTGGCGGGGCGGATCGAGGATTTCCGCCCATTCGCCACCTGGCTGGCCCACCAGAGCGGGATCGCCGTGTGCTCACTCGCCTATCGTTTGGCACCGGAGCATCCCTTCCCAGCCGCGCTCGACGATGCACTGGCGGCGGTGCGCACGATACGCGCACAGGGAGTCGCCCACCTCGCACTGGTCGGCGACTCCGCTGGTGGGGGACTCGCGCTGGCGACCCTGCTGGCGCTCCGCGAGGCGGGAGACGCACTCCCCGCAGCGCTCGCCGTCCTGAGCCCACTCACCGATATGGCGGCGACGGATGGAACGCGGCGCACGAATGCCATGCGTGATGATGTGCTGTCGCTCCGGCACGCCGAGACCCTCGCGCGGTGGTATGCGGGAGCGATCCCGCTCGATGCCCCGCTCCTCTCTCCGGTCCGCGCCGATCTCACCGCGTTCCCTGCGACGTTGATCCACGTCAGTGATGCGGAGGTCCTGTTCGATGATGCCTTGCGGCTCGCCGAGCGACTTCGTGCGGCGGCCGTGCCGACCACGCTCGAGGTCTTCCACGGGCTCCCGCACGATTGGCATGTGAGCGTCCCGCTGACGCCGGAGTCGCGGGAGGGGGTGCGAGGGGTCGGGCGGTTCCTCGCGGAACGATTGGGCGCGCGCGCCTAGCGGTCCGCGCGTCGCCTCGCGGACGCTATCGCCCGCGCGCCTGTAACTCGACGAGCAGGCAACGGTCCTGTACCACGTCGATCCCCGCCCGTGCCAACGTCTCTGTGACCTCGTCGTGGCGGATCCCCAGCTGGAACCAGACGGCCCGCGGACGGGCCTGGAGCAGATCGTCCAGATGCCCTGGGATGTCGCGGTCGCGCCGGAAGACGTTTACCAGGTCCACCGGCTCCCCGATCCCCGCGAGGGTGCGGTGGACGGGGACGCCGAGGATCTCGGTGACCTCCGGGTAGTAGACCGGGACGGGGATGATCCGGAAGCCGGCCCGCTGGGCGTAGGCGGGGACGTCGTAGGCCGGGGCGGGGCGGTCCCCCGTCTTGATCCCGAGGACCGCGATGGAGCGGGTCCGGTCGAGGAGGGCGGAGATCCCCTCGGGGGTCTCGATCAGGTGCTGGCGCCAGTCGGTCATCGTGGGTGAAATCAGGGGGGCAGGGGGCTAGATTCAAGGGCTGTCCAACTCGACCTATCCCCCCGTGGAGTGACCCCATGCGGATGCTCGTGCTCGGCGCCGGCCTTCAGGGTTCGGCATGTGCCTATGACCTCCTCCAGAACCCGGCGATCATCGAGGTCCGCCTCGCCGACCAGCGGGTCGATCGCCTCCCCGCCTTCCTGCAGTCCTACATCGGCAAGGGTCGGCTGACCACGATCCAGCTCGATGTGAAGGACGCCAAGGCGGTCGCGGCCGCCATGGCGGGGGTCCAGAGCGTGATGTGTGCGCTCCCGTACTATCTCAACCTCCCGATGACCGAGGCGGCGATCGCCGCCGGCGCGCACTTCTGCGACCTCGGGGGCAACACCGAGATCGTCCAGCAGCAGCAGCGCCTCAAGGCCTCGGCCGAGGCCAAGGGGGTCACCGTCGTCCCGGACTGCGGGCTCGCGCCTGGGATGGTGAACATCCTCGCGCAGCTCGGGATCGATCGGTGTGATGCCGTTGATTCGGTGCGGATCTTCGTCGGGGGGCTCCCGCAACACCCCGAGGGCCCGCTCAACTACCAGATCGTCTATTCGATCGAGGGCGTGCTCGACTACTACACGACCCTCTCGTGGATCATCCGCGATGGGAAACAGCTCCAGATGAAGGCGCTCTCGGAGATCGAGCCGATCCACTTCGACGCGCCGGTGGGCGAGCTCGAGGCCTTCCACACCGCCGGTGGGCTCTCGACGATGGCGTTCCGGTATCAGGGGAAGATCCCGAACATGGAGTACAAGACCCTCCGGTATCCGGGCCACGCGAAGATCATGGAGGCGATCCGCGAGCTGGGGCTGCTGGAGCTCGAGCCGGTGCAGGTGAAGGGGACCACCGTCGTCCCGCGCGAGGTGGCAATCGCGCAGATGCAGCCGCGCCTCACCAAGCAGAACTCCCCCGACCTCGTCGCGCTCCGCGTCGTCGTCACGGGGACGAAGGGCGGGACGCCCATCACGCATACCTTCGAACTCGTCGATCGCTACGATGCCGCGCACGGCATCAGCGCCATGATGCGCACCACGGGCTACTCGCTCTCGATTACGGGGCAGTTGCAGGCGGAGGGGGCCGTGTCGCCCGCTGGCGTCCACACGCCGGACGAGTGCATGCCGGGCGAGCGCTACATCACCGAGTTGGCGAAGCGCGGGATCGCGATCGCACAGACGGTCAGCTGATCTCCCCGCGCGGTTGTGCCGTCCGCCGCGTCACCCGATTGGGATGGCGCGGCGGTTTCGCGTTCAGCGCGAGAAGCTCGCGAGGGTGACGCCCATGGCGTCGATCGCGGTGCGGGCGCGCCAGCGATCGGACCCGTTGTAGATGAACGAGAAGGCGAGCTGCTCACCGTTCTTGGCGGTCACGTAGCCACCGAGGGAGACGACATCGCCGGTGGCCCCCGTCTTGGCGCGGAGATTGCCCTGTGCCGCGGTGCCACGCATCCGGTTCTTGAGGGTCTCGGTGCGACCGGCCACTGGGAGCGAGGCCTGCATCACGGGGCCCCACGAGGCCGATCGCGAGTAGTCGAGGAGTTGGATCATCGAGCGCGGGGTCACACGATCGAGGGTCGAGAGCCCGCTCCCATCCGCTGCGAAGACCGCACGACGCGGGATCCCCACGTGCTCGGCCAAGAAGGTTCGGAGCGATTCGTTCGCGATCACCGCGGAGCCCACGGCGCCCGACGAGCGCGCGGTATTGCGGAAGAGGAGTTCGGCGAAGTGGTTGTTGCTCTCGCCGTTCATCGTCGCCACGAGCGTCGCGACCGGCGGGGAGTCCCACGCCGTCACGAACTGCGCGGCGGTGGGGGCGCGGCCCATGCGGGTCTCGCCGGTGACGCGCACGCCCTGCGCTTCGAGGGCGGCACGGAAGGCGGCCGCCACGAACTGCTCGGGCTGTTCGATGACCACCTGATAGGTCCGTGCCTTGCTTCGCGCGCCGATCCACCCGCTCACGCGGTATTCGTGCGTCAGGGTGTCCTGCCAGACACGGATCGAGGCACCGCGGGAGTTGGGGCGCACCGTGACCGCCGAGCGAAGATCGAGCCCGCTCACCGGCTGACCGAAGCTCACCTGGGCGCCGCGCGTCGAGGGGCGGACGGTGATCGTGGTGAGGTTCTCGTTGAAGGAGAGCGCTGAGACGCGGGTGCCGTAGCTCGTCTGCAGGTGGCGTGCGCGCCATCCATCGGGGACGCGCTGACCATCGAAGGCGGAGGCGTCACCGATGAGGTCGCCGCGGATCTCACGGATGCCCGCGGCGGCGACCTGCGCGGCGAGGGCATCGAGCGGCTGGAGTCCGGGCGTCCCACCGGCCACGCGCGGCGCAAGTGAGGGATCACCGGCCCCCTTGAGGACGAGGTCGCCTGCGAGGATGCCATTCGTGCGCACCGACCCGGTGCGGAGCACCTGGGTGCGGAAGCGATGCTCGGGGCCAAGGCGCTCGAGGGCGATCGCCGCGGTGTAGAGCTTCATCGTGGAGGCGGGGAGCAGGAGCTCGTCGCCGTTGTGATCGTAGAGGGTATCGCCGTTGGAGAGGGAGACGACCATCACGCCCCATCGCCCGCTGTTCGTCGCCCGGTCGAGTAGGGCGCGGAGATGGGCGTGGAGGGCGGTGGCGCTGGTCAGGGTGGCGGCGGCGATCTTCGGACGGGGTGCGGCCTTGGCCTTGGTCCGCGCCGTCGCGGTGGTGCCCTTCGTCGTGCGCTTCGCGGCGCTCGCGGTCGTCGTGGACCGCGTCTTCGTCGACGTCTTCGCCGTCGTCTTGCGCGTTGCGGTCTGGGTCTTGGCTGCCGATCCCTGGGCGCCGACCAGGTCGGCGGGGGCGGCGAGCCAGAGCAGCGCGAGGAGGGAGACGACGGGAAGTCGGCGCATCAAGGAATAGTACCCGGCAGAGGCGGTCGTGGCGACGCGGTCACCAGAAGTGACGACCAGCCCCCCTATTTCGTGACGAGCCCCGGGACCTGCGCCGCCGCGCGATCGTCTCGCTGGGAGGTGGCCCACTTGAAGAAGACCACGGCGGTGAGGAGATAGAAGAAGAGACCGCCGGGGATCCACATGATAAGGCCGCCGAGTCGTTGGTCCTCGAGCGGGGAGAGTCCCCAGAGGCGCGGCGCGCTGGCGTAGGCAGGGTAGAGCACGTGATCCGCGTAGACGATGAAGATCGAGACGATCGTCATCGGAAGGGTCATGAGGAAGCTGTAGAGCATCTGGCCGGGGTAACTCAGGCGTGGGAGCTCCGGCATGGGGCTCACCAGGGGCCACCAGACGAGGACTGCCGTCACGAGGAACATCAGGTGCTGCGCGATGTGCACCTCGTGGTAGTACATCGCCGAGTTGTAGAGGGGCGGGAGATGCCAGACGGCGAGGACGAGATTGAAGCTCGCGAAGGCGACGCCGGGGCGGGTGATCGTCCGGGCGAGGGCCGCCACGGCGGGGATCCGCAGGGCGGGCCGGAGCATCCATCCCGGGGTGCCGAGCAGGAGCAAGGGCGGCGTCACGAAGGTGAGCACCAAGTGCTGCACCATGTGACCGGTGAAGAGGTAGTAGTCGCTGATGTCGTGGATCGGCCCGTTCAGCGTGAGGAACATCGCGAGGAGTCCCCCCGCGAAGCTGCCCTGTTGGCCGAGGGTGAGGTGCTCCCCCGCCGCGCGATGCGCGCGGCCGCGCCACTGATGGAGCCCCCAGAGCGTGAGGAGCCCGATGACGGTGCTCCAGTGGACGGTGAAGCCGCCCTGGGAGAGGTCGACCTGCGGGTGGAGAAAGAGGGTCGGGATCCCGATCAGAGCGAGATTTTCGCGAAGAGGAAGAGGAGGGCCAAGATTGTGGCCCCGGCGATGATCAGCGGGCCGGTGAAGAGCGCCTTGAAGAGCTTATGATCGTACTTGAGGTGCATGTAGAAGAGCACCACGATCGCGAACTTGGCCGCGCTCATGATGATGAGCGAGGGGTTGAAGAGCGGAGACGCGACCAGGGCCGGGATGTAGTACGCCCAGACCTCGACGATCGTGATGACCGTGAGGATCACGGCGACCTTGAGATAGGTCGCGCCGGTGGGATGTGCGTGCGCCTGCGCGGGGGACTTGGCGTCGTGTGACATGAGGGCCTCGCGCTACTGGATGAGGTAGATGAGGGTGAAGATCACGATCCAGACGACGTCGACGAAGTGCCAGTAGAGGGCGGCGATGTCGACGACGAGCTCGTCCTTGGGGCCGAGGCCGCGGGTGCGGTCGATCCAGAGGAGGCTCATGAGCCAGAGCACGCCGACGGTCACGTGGGCGCCGTGGAAGCCGGTCAGCGTGAAGAAGGTGGAGCCGAAGAGGTTCGTCTTGATCGTGAGCCCCTCGCGGACGAACGCGGTGAACTCATACGCCTGGAACCCGAGGAAGGTCGCGCCGAGGAGGGCGGTCATCCCGAGCCAGAGCTGCGAGGAGCGCTGCGCACGGGTCCACCAGCCGGCGTTCGCCGGGAGCGGGGTCCCCTTGAGCTGCACCGCCTGCAACGCGAGCACCATCGCGAGCGACGACATCAGGAGGACGAAGGTCGACGCCGAGGTCACCGGGATGTCGAGGATCGCGGGGAACACCTTGCCAGCCGCGTCGGTGTACTCGGTGTGCGGATAGGGCCCGACCAGCGACTTCCCCTTGTAGATCAGGTAGGTCGAGATCAGTGAGGCGAAGAGCATGCACTCGGACCCGATGAACGCCCAGATGGCGATCTTCCGGTTGTCCAGCCCGGTGGTCGTGTGGTGCGTATGCGCGTGGCCGTCGTCGTGCCCGGCGATGGCGTGGGATGCCATGAGGTCAGGGTCTCCGATTACTCGAGGGGGGAGGTCAGCCAGGCGTAGAGGCCGCCGATGAGCATGGCGGCGCCGCCCAGGGTGACGGTCATCGCGACGGCGAAGAGATCGTTGCGCAGGAAGAGGAGGCCGCTGAACATCACGACCAACCCGAGCGCGGCGAAGGCGGGCTTCGCCGTCGGGTAGGGCATCGGGATGCCGAGGGCCTTGGCGGTGTGGGTCTCGGTCTCCTCGCGGAGCGGAGAGGGCCCGGGGGTCCCGGTGTCGCCATGGCTGTCCTCGCCCTCATGCCAGCTCGGGTCCTTGAGGTCCCAGAGCGGATAGCGCGAGGTCACCGTCGGGATCTGCGCGAAGTTGTACTCCGGCGGGGGGGAGGGGATCGACCACTCGAGGGTCGCCGCGCCCCACGGATCGCCACCGGCGATGGCGCCGCGCGTCCGGCTCCGCACGAAGTTCCAGACGAAGACCGCCGTCGCGATCACCAGGAGATAGGTCCCGTAGGTCGCGAGGAGGTTGAAGAGGTCCCAGCCCTGGCCCGCATCGTAGGTGTAGATGCGGCGCGGCATCCCGAGGAGCCCGCTGAAGTGCATCGGGAAGAAGGTGAGGTTCATCCCGATGAAGTTCAGCCAGAAGTGCACATTGCCGAGGCGCTCGTTCAGGAAGCGCCCGGTGATCTTCGGGTAGTAGTGATAGATCCCGGCGAAGATCCCCATGATCGACCCGCCGAAGAGCACATAGTGGAAGTGCGCGACGACGAAGTACGAGTCGGTCTGCTGGAGGTCGGCCGGCGGCGAGGAATGCATCACGCCGGAGATCCCACCGATGGTGAACATCGCGATGAGGGCGATGGCGAACTTCATCGGCACGGTGAAGCGGACCTCGCCCGCCCACATGGTCGCGATCCAGTTGAAGATCTTCACGCCGGTCGGGATCGCGATGAGCATCGTCATCAGCGAGAAGATCGAGTCGGCGACCGCGCCCATCCCCACCGCGAACATGTGGTGCGCCCAGACGCCGAAGCCGAGGAAGCCGATCATGATCCCCGAGTAGACCATCACGTTGTAGCCGAAGAGCGGCTTCTTGGAGAAGGTCGGGAGCACCTCCGACACGAGGCCGAAGGCGGGGAGGATCAGGATGTACACCTCGGGGTGCCCGAAGACCCAGAAGAGGTGCTGCCAGAGCAGCGGGTCGGCGCCCTGCGCGATCGCGTAGAACGTGGTCCCGAAGAAGCGATCCATCAGGAGGAAGACGAGCGCGACCGTGATCGGCGGGAAGGCGAGGATCAGGAGGAACTGCACGACGAACGACATCCAGGTGAACATCGGCATGCGCATGAGCGTCATGCCGGGGGCCCGGAGGTTGATGATCGTCGTGATGAAGTTGAACGCCGCCGCCAGCGAGGAGACGCCGAGGATCTGGAGGCCGATCACCCAGAAGTCGATGTTCGGGCCGCTCGAGAACTGATTCGTGGTGAGTGGCGCGTACCCGAACCAGCCGCCGTCCGGCGCGACCTGGAAGAGGATCGGCAGCGTGATGAAGATGCCGCCCAGCAGATAGACCCAGTACGAGAAGGCGTTGAGCCGCGGGAAGGCGACGTCACGCGCCCCGATCTGGAGCGGGATCAGATAGTTGAAGAAGGCGGCCGAGAGGGGCATGACGGCGAGGAACACCATCGTCGTGCCATGCATCGTGAAGAGCTGGTTGTACGTCTCGGCGGAGACGAACCCCATGTTCGGGCGCGCCAGCTGCGTGCGGATGAGCGCGGCTTCGAGCCCGCCGATGAGGAAGAAGGCGAGGGCGGTCCAGAGGTAGAGCGTCCCGATCCGCTTGTGATCGGTGGTCGCGATCCAGCTCCAGAGGCCGGATTGCGTGCTCGCGGGCGCGGTGGCGCAGGCGGGGGCGGCGAGGGTGGCCATGAGTCTGGTCTCCGGTCTACTTGAGCGCCATCAGGTAGGCGACGACGTCGGCGATCTGCCGGTCATCGAGCCCGCCCGTATTGGTCGTCTTGAGGATGGGGTCGTACTCGCCACGGCCGATCGTGTTCATCAAGGAGCCGGGCTTCATGTGCCGTGCGTTCTTGATCCAGCGCGCGAGCGTCGGGGCGTCGTTCTTGAAGAGGCCGCCGGCGATCGTGTGCCGCGAGGCGATATGCGTGAGGTTCGGACCGATCTCGGAGACCGCACCCGGCACGCCGCTGATCGCGTGGCAGCCGATGCACCCGCCGAGCATGAACCCTTCGTTCGCGCCGCGAGCGGGATCGCCACCGGCGAGGAGGGCATCATCGAACGACAGTCCCGTTGGATACGGGGTCTGCGGGATCACATGCGGGAACTCGGTCTCGAGCCGCTCACGCGGGAAGACGTAGCCGATGGTCGTCGCGGGGGTGGGCGCCGTGCTGTCCGCACCGCTCACCTGCGCCACCGGGGTGACTGGGGTCGTCACCGGCGCCGGGGTGGTCGAGAAGACGGCCGGGGAGGCCTGATGCTTCGCCCACGAGTCGAACTCGTCGGGCTGCACCGTGTAGAGCCGGAACTTCATGTTCGCATGGCTCGACCCGCAGTACTCGGTGCAGAACCCGTTCCACGCCGAGGTGCCGAGGTCGGCGTTCGGGGTGAACCAGAGGTAGTTCGTCTTGTTGGAGATGAGGTCGCGCTTCCCCCCCATCTGCGGGATCCAGAAGGAGTGGAGCACGTCCCTCGTGGTGAGCTCGAACTCGACCGTCCGACCGACCGGGACGTAGAGCTCGTTGGCGGTGACGATGCCGAGCTCGGGGTAGCGGAACTCCCACCACCACTGGTGCCCGATCACCTGCACCTTGAGGGCGCCGGCGGGGGCATCGGCCTGCGTCTGGAAGATCGTCTTGACCGTCGGGATCGCGATCAGGACGAGGATCAGCGCCGGGATGACGGTCCAGGTGATCTCGAGCGCCGCATTGCCATGGATGGGGCGGGGCTTCGGGCCACCGGGCCGCTTCCGATACTTGATGATCGTGTAGACGAGTCCCGCCTCGACGACGACGAAGACGATCGTCCCCCAGAAGATGAGGCGCTGGAAGAGCGCATCGATCGCGGTGTTGAAGTCGGTGTGGTGGTTGAACGTGGAGTTCGGATACTCCGTGAACCCACACCCGGAGAGCGCCAATAGGGCCACCGCAGTGAGCGCGGTGGAGGCTGCTTGGCGCAGCGACAGCTTCGGCATCAGTTGGATGAGGCTGGGGGGAAGGCAGTGGCCAAGACGACAGGCCGCGACCACCGAAGGGACGACTGCGGTCGGACGCCCGAAACCTACCCTACCCGAATGGGTGGGGGCAAGAATCTTGGCGGCTATAGGACCGGGGGATTCTGCGCCGGAATCTCCATGGTGGCGCGGTGCTGGATCTTCACCCGATCCGTCGCCTGCTCCAAGGCGGTCCGGAGCTGCGCGACCCCGTCGCGGAGGAGTCGTACGCGCTGCATCTCGGAGCCGCGGCCGGAATCGAGGATCAGCTTGGACACCTGGTCCGCGATGAGGCCGAACTGTCCCTTGAGGAGCCCATGGAGAGGGGTGGCCGTCCGTCTGATCTGTTGCGGGAAGACACCCGCCCCACGGTGCGCCTTCACGTCGAGCGCCATCCGCTCGACCATGCCATGCAGGGCCTGAACCGAGAGGAGGGCCTCATCGAGGGTGCGGAGTTTGGCGGCGCCAGCGCCGTCCACCTTCGTGGCAGACATTCCACGCAGAATGTACCTTCGCCGGACCCTCCAACCAGTCCACTCATGACCACGCGTCGCGATTTCCTGACCTCGACGGCCGCTGCGGCGGCCGGGCTCACCGTCCTCTCGGCAGGTGCCCAGGGCGATACGCCCGAGGGGATGCCTGCCTCCTCGGTCGGTGCAGGGTCGTCTCTCGCCCCCCGTCCCGTCGTCATCGCCTCGGGCAACGGGATCCGCGGGGTGAAGGTCGCCTACGACCAGATCGTCCGCGGGACCGATACGCTCGACGCGATCATCGCCGGGATCAACATCCAGGAGCTCGACCCCGATGACCAGTCGGTGGGGCTGGGGGGATTCCCCAACGCCGACGGCGTGGTGCAGCTCGACGCGAGCTGCATGCATGGCCCCACCAAGCGCGCGGGCGCGGTGGGGTGCCTCGAGGATATCGCGACGCCGAGTCTGGTGGCGAAGGCCGTGATGGACTACACCGATCACATCATGCTCGTGGGAGCCGGGGCCAAGCGCTTCGCCCTCGACATTGGGTTCAAACCCCAGCCGCTCCTCACGGAGAAGACGCGCCAGGATTGGCTGCGGTGGAAGGCGCGGCTCAATCCGAACGATTTCTGGCTCGATCACGACGACGACGTGAAGATCAAATTCTCGACCGGGACGATCAACATGAACGCCGTCAATGCCAGGGGGGAGATCAGCTCCTGCACGAGCACGAGTGGGATGGCATGGAAGATCCCAGGGCGGCTCGGCGACTCGCCGATCGTCGGAGCGGGGCAGTACTGCGACAACGAGGTGGGCGCCGCGGGTTCGACTGGGCGCGGGGAGGCGAACATCAAGGTCTGCGGCGGCTTCCTCACCGTGGAGCACATGCGGCAAGGGATGGCGCCGGCGCAGGCGGTCCTCCGGACGCTCGAGCGCCTGGTGGCGATGACTGAGTCGCGACTGCTCCGTCCCGACGGCCGTCCGAACTTCGATATCCAGTTCTACGCGGTGGCCAAGGACGGGCGGTACGCCGCTGGTACCCTCTACGAGGGCGCCGATTTCGCCGTCTGCGACGAGAAGGGGCCGCGCCTCGAGAAGTGCGTCTTCCTCTACCCCCGGGGTCGCTAGCTTTCGGTATGACCGCACCAGACGAACCACTCGCCTACGACCCGGCTACGGTCGAGGCGCGGTGGCGCCAGCGCTGGGCAGAGCGGGGCACCAATCGCGTCGACCTCGCGAACGGCCCGCGGCCCTACTACAACCTCATGATGTTCCCCTACCCCTCAGCCGAGGGGCTGCACGTGGGGAATCTCTTCGCGTTCACGGGAAGCGATATCCATGCGCGCTTCCATCGGTTGCAGGGGCACACCGTCTTCGAGCCGTTGGGCTATGACGCGTTCGGGATCCACTCGGAGAACTTCGCGCTCAAGGTCGGGAAGCACCCGATGGAACTCATCCCGAGCAACATCGCGAACTTTCGTCGGCAGCTCGATCGGGCGGGGTTGATGGTCGATTGGGATCGCTCGGTGGATACGACCGATCCCGCCTACTACAAATGGACGCAGTGGGTCTTCCTCCAGTTGTACCAGCGCGGGCTCGCCTACAAGAAGGCGGCTGCGGTCAACTGGTGCGGATCGTGCAAGACGGTGCTCGCCAACGAGCAGGTCGAGGGTGGCACGTGTGAGCGGTGTGGGACCACGGTCGAGCAGCGCTTTCTCGAGCAGTGGTTCTTTCGTATCTCCGAGTACGCGCCGCGGCTCCTCAAAAACCTCGAGACCCTCGATTGGTCGGAGACCACCAAGCAGGCGCAGCGGAACTGGATCGGCCGCTCCGACGGCGCGCGGGTGCGATTCGCGGTGCAGGACACGCCTGGTAGAGAGACGGTCGAGGTCTTCACGACGCGGCCCGACACGATCTTCGGTGCGACCTATCTGGTGCTCGCGCCCGAGCATCCGTTGGTGGAGGTGATCACCAAGGATTCCGAGCGCGGGGTGGTGGAGGCGTATCGTGCCCGCGCGGCGCGGCAGGATCTGGTGAGCCGCAAGTCGACCAAGGAGAAGACCGGACAGTGCACCGGCGCCTATGCCACCAACCCCGCGACGGGGGCGGCGATCCCGATCTGGGTCGCCGATTACGTGCTGATGGAGTACGGCACCGGCGCGATCATGGCGGTGCCGGGGCATGACGAGCGCGACCACGAGTTCGCCGTCACCTACGGATTGCCGATCGTGCGTGTGGTGGCGGGAGAGGGGCAAGATGCCTCCACACCACTCGATGGCGCGGCCTATGTGGGCGATGGTCGGCTGGTCGCGTCCGGGACCTTTGATGGACTCGGTGTCAGCGAAGGGAAGGCGGCGGTGACGGCGTGGTTGGCGGAGCGCGGGGCCGCCGAGGCGGTGACCAACTATCGGTTGCACGATTGGTGCATCTCGCGGCAACGCTACTGGGGTCCCCCGATCCCGATCATCTACTGCGATGCCTGCGGCACGGTGCCGGTCCCTGAATCGCAGTTGCCGGTGGCGCTCCCGCATGTCACCGACTTCAAGCCTGACGATTCGGGGATCTCGCCGCTCGCGCGCCACGCTGAGTGGTTCGAGGTCGCGTGCCCGACCTGCGGCGCCCCGGCGCGACGTGAGACCGATGTGAGCGACACCTTCTTGGATAGTGCGTGGTACTTCCTGCGCTATCCGAGCGTCCCGCGTGACGACGTGGCGTTCGACGCCGCGCTCACCAAGCGTTGGCTCCCCGTCACGACATACATCGGCGGGAATGAGCATGCGGTGTTGCACCTGCTCTACTCCCGTTTCATCACCATGGTGTTGCATGACCTCGGTCTGCTCGACTTCGAGGAACCCTTCACTCGGTTCCGCGCGCATGGGTTGATCATCCGCGAGGGGGCGAAGATGTCGAAGTCGAAGGGCAATGTCGTGAATCCCGATGAGTACCTCGAGACGTGGGGCGCAGACTCCTTCCGTACCTACCTGATGTTCCTCGGTCCCTTCGAGGAGGGGGGCGATTTCCGCGACGCGGGGATCAGCGGGGTGCGACGCTTCTTGGATCGCCTCTGGGCCTCGGTGCGCGACTGCACCACCGAGGGTGCGGTGGACCCTGAGGTGCGCCACAAGTTGCACGCGACGATCAAGAAGGTCGGCGAGGATATCCCCGCACTGAGCTACAACACCGCGATCGCGGCGATGATGGAGTACATGAACGTCCTCCGAAAGGGGGAGCGACGCTGTCATCGGGACGAGGTGCTACCGGTGGTGCCGCTCGTCGCCTCCTTCGCGCCACACATCGCTGAAGAATTGTGGGCGATGCTGGGACATGCGACCAGCGTCTTCGATGCTGGGTGGCCGACCTACGACCCAGCGCTCCTGACTTCGGCGACCGTCGCGCTCGTGGTGCAGGTAAGCGGGAAGACGCGTGGGACGATTCAGGTGGCACCGGATGTCACGCAGGAGGCGGCGTTGGCCGCGGCGCTCGCCGAGCCGGGGATCGCGAAGTTCGTGACCGGGACACCAAAGAAGGTGATCCTGGTGCCCGGTCGATTGCTGAACGTGGTGGTGTGACCGTGGGTCCGCGTCGCCCCTTACGGGGCGACGCGGACCTCGCGCTCGGCGACGCCCCCGCGTGTGCTGCTGAAGCGCACGGTGAAGCTGGTCGCCTCGGTGACACGGACGCGCTGCGTCACCGTGGTGGTCTCGCCGCCGGCAAGATGGAACTCCGGTGCCAGCCCGAGGACGCGGGCGCTACTCCCGCGTGGGGCCGCTATCGTCACCGCATCGGGGCGCACGATCTTCACGCGCTTCGCCTGGTCGAGCGCCGTCGGGAGATACCCCGCGTTGCGGACGGTGACGCGCACCTCGTGCGTCGCCGAATCGTTCGGGGCACCGCGTCGCGAGGTAGCCTTCACGACACTCAGCTCCGTGATGCTGACCTCAGGGAGCGCTAGTGCGAGGTCGAGGTTGAACATCGCCTGGTTGCGCGCCCACTTCTCGAGGACCTCGGGCGGACCGTTCTGCGCGAAGAACTTGGGATCATACCCACCGAGTTCGACCTCGCCGAGGTCGGGGTGCTGGGCCGTCGTCCAGTTCTTGTAGCAGCGTCCGCCGAACTCCTCATCGCAGTAGCGAAGGACCTCGTACTGGTCCCAGCGTCCGTCGCCGTTGTAGTCACGCTCGCGGCCGCCATTCCAGAGTTCGTCACCGTACCAGATGGCGCCGAACTGGAAGTAGCCCCAGTCGGGGCCATGGCCGTAGAGCGCCTCGGGGCGGGCCTCCTCTGGGGTGCGCGCCAAGCGCGTGGCGTAGGTGCGGTAGGTGTTCCCCGCCCACGGATAGCCGGTGCGCGTGATGCCGAGCGAATCGAAGTGGAGGAAGAGCTTTCGGTCCGCTGGGAACATGCACTCCTCCTCCTCGCAGGTGGAGGGACCGCGGAGGTGCATCGGCACGGAGGTGTCCATGCTATTGCTGACGCTCACGTTCGGGTGCTGGAGTAGCCAGAGGACGACGGCACGGGTCTCAGGCTCTGAGAGCGGATACTCGCCTGCGCCGCCCTGCGTGTTGCCACGCTCCGTGGGCTCGCGCATCGGACGCCAGTTGTACGGATAGTTCCGGTGCAGATCGAGTCCGCCGATCCCGTCCTCATTGATACGGCCATCGCGATCGTTGTCGATCCCTTCGGGATACATCATGTAATCGCCCTGGCCCATCGGGACATTCCGCATCAGGCGCCCGCTCTTGTCCGCGGTGTCCTTCACGGCGTTCCCCTTGCCCATGCCGACGAACTTCCGCATCTGCCGGATGAAACCATCGTGGTCGAGGTCCTCGCCGGCATCTTCATCGAGAAGGCCGTCACCATCATCGTCGTAGGGACGGACGGTGCTCCGATTGGCCTGCGCCGTGAGCCGATACATGTCGGAGCCGTCCGGATTATTCAGCGGACGGAGATAGATCGCCTTGGTATCGAGGAGCTTGGTGATCGCCGGATCGTTCCCGTACTTCTCGATCAGGTGCCAGGCGAGGTAGAGCACGCTCTCGGTCGAGGTGATCTCACCGGAGTGACGGCCCCCCTCGAAGAAGGCCGCGGGCTTCTGCGTGTGCGCGCCGGTCTTCTTGTTGGTGAGGGTGAGCTGGAGGATCGGGCGACCGCTGAAGGCGTTGCCGACCGTGTAGAGCTCGACGAGGTCGGGGCGCTCCTTGGCCCAGCGCTGCATCCACTCCTCGACCTCGGCCGAGGTGTGGTAGTGACGGAAGTCCATTTGTCCCGAGACGAGGGGCTTCACCTGCGGATAGTTGGCGAGCGGAAAGGTGCTCGTGCCGTCGCGACGACCCCAGACCACGTGGACGCGCGGGAGGGTGTCGCTGGTGGCGCGGGCGCCGCCCTCACCGCCGGAGGGACGCTGGGCGAGGGTGACCGCGGGGCTCAGGAGGCCGGCGAACAGCAGGGCGCGAGTGAGAGAGGGGTGACGCATTGGAAGGCAGGGGTAGGGGGAGAAGGATCGCCCTTCGAGTATGGCGCTTCAGAGCCTACGTGTCGCGTCAGGCCGATGCTGAGGGCGGGGCGCCCCCGTGGGCGCGGATCTCAGCCGCCCGTGCGCTGATGGCTTTGCGTTGCTCCGCGGTGAGCCGCGCCAGGTTCTTCACTTGGAGCGACATCCGTTGGTTCTTGGCGAGCATCGGCTCGTGCCGCCCAAGGAAATCCCAGTAGAGCGTGGTGAAGGGACAGGCCTCGTCGCCGACCGACTGCGCCGGGTCGAAGCGACATCCCTTGCAGTAGTTACTCATCCGGTCGATGTACTTACCAGTCGCGACATAGGGCTTGGAGGCCATGATCCCGCCATCAGCGTAGAGCGCCATCCCGATGGTGTTCGGGAGCTCCACCCACTCCACCGCGTCTACGTAGACGGCGAGATACCACTCATGCACCGCCTTCGGTTCGACGCCGAGGAGGAGGGCGTAGAGGCCGGTGACCATGAGCCGTTGGATGTGATGCGCATAGCCATAGGTCAGGGTCTGATCGATCGCATCGTGCAGACAGGCCATCTCGGTCTCGCCGGTCCAATAAAACCCCGGGAGCGGTTCGTGCGCGTCGAGGGCGTTGCGCTCCGCGTAGCTCGGCATGTGCAGCCAGTAGAGTCCACGGACATACTCGCGCCAGCCGAGTATCTGCCGGATGAATCCCTCGGCGCTGGCGAGGGGGACGCGGCCAGCGCGATAGGCTCGCTCCGCCGCTGCGATCGCGGCGCGCGGGTCGAGGAGTTTGAGGTTAAGCGCAGCCGCGATGCGCGAATGATAGAGCCAGGGCTCCCGGGTCCACATCGCGTCCTGATACTGGCCGAAGACCGCGAGACGATTGGTGATGAAATCGTCGAGGGCTTCGGCGGCCTGCTCGGGCATGACGGGCCAATCGAAGGCGTCGAGACGTCCCGGATGCGAGGCGAAGCGCGACTCGACCAACGCGATCACCTCGCGCGTGGTGGCATCTGGGGTGAAGCGGATCGGGGCGGGAAGGAGTCCTGGCCCCTGCTTCCCGAAGGCCCCACGATTTTCCGCGTCGTAGTTCCAATCGCCGCCCTCAGGGCCACCGGATGCATCAAGGAGCACCTGATGCTCGCGACGTAGCTCGCGATACCAGAACTCGAGCCGGAGTTGCTTCCGGCCCTTCGCGTGGGCACGGAACTGCTCGATGGTCGAGAGGAAGTGCCGATCGGTGCGGATCTCAAGCGGGACCTTCGCATCCCGGGCAGCTTCCGTCAGCGCCTGCTGGACTCGCCAGTCGCCCGGTTCGGCGATGACGAGCTTCGCTGGCCGCTCTGTGGCGATGACCTTCGCGAGTTCGCCGGCCAGTGTCCCGGTGTTCTCCGCGTCGTCGAGGGCGCGGTAGTGCACTCGACGACCGAGTGCACGCTGCCCATCCCGGAAATGGCGCATCGCGCTCAGGAATAGGGCGACCCTCGGCTTGGATGACCAGACGTGCGTCGATTCCTCCGCGACCTCGGCCATCCAGATCGCGTCCAGCGCCGGGTCGAAGTCATCGAAGACCGCGGCGGTGGGATCGAGCTGATCCCCGAGTACGAGGACGAGATGGCGGAGCGGGCGGCCCATGCCGAAATCTAGGGGATATCTTGCCAGCGCTTGGGTATGGGCGACCTCTTTCTGGATGCCCGACCCCGGTCGATCCCTGTCGGCTCCCATCGTGAACGTCGGATTCCGCTCCACCAACATCTGGGTGGTTGGCGCCGGGACCTCATGGCTTCTCGTCGACCTCGGATGGATCGGGATGATGGGTGCGCTCCAGCACGAACTCCGGCGGAAGGACATCCCGCTCGACGCGATTCGCGCGGGGTTCGCGACACACTACCACATCGATCACGCTGGGTGCGCGGAAGATCTCAAACAGCGCGGCATGCCACTCTGGGTCTTTGAGGAACAGGTGCCGTACCTCACCGGGCTCTCCCGTTGGGTCAAGCCAGGCGAGCCCTTCACGCCCATCCGCTCGGAGGGGAACATCGTCATCCGTTGCATGGATTCGCGGGCGCGACTCGCTGCGCTCGACATTGCCGGCGAGGTGATTCCCACCCCGGGCCATTCACCCTGTAGCGTCTCCCTCGTGCTCGATACCGGGGAATGCTTCACGGGGGATCTCACGCCGGAATCGATGGTGGGGCCCGAGGATCCGCAGGTCATCCGTGCCAGCTGGGATCGGCTCCGGTCGCTCGGGGCGCGGATGGTCTATCCGGGACACGCCGCTCCCTATCCGATGCCGCCAGCCTAGACTTCACAGGAGCCACTGGTCGTCATGACATTCCCCACTTCCCACACTCAGGTCTCGCCCATGCGCCGCTCCCTCTTCGCCGCCACGATCCTCGCGTCGCTGTGCCTTCCCACCGTCGGTGTGGCGCAGGGTGGCGCCGACCTCTTGCGTCGCATGGCTGACGGGCCGGAGGTCACCGCGCCGACCTTCCCGGCGCCGACCGATCTCTCCTACAAGGTCTCGTGGGATGTGACCGCGGGCCCGACCGACCCGGCCGAGCTCGTCGCGGGGTTCCGCCGGCCGGCGGGCTTCCTCCGGCAGATGGACCAGCAGGGGGTCCCACGGAAGAATGTGAAGCTCGCGATCATCGTCCATGGGACGGCGACGCGATCCCTCCTCAATAACGCGGCGTACAAAGCGGCGACGGGGAAGGACAACGCGAGCATCGCCCTGCTCGAGGCGCTCAATGAGGCCGGGGTGCAGATCATCGTCTGCGGGCAGGCGCTGATCAATCGCAACGTCCCGCGCGCCGAGCTCCTGCCTTTCGTGAAGGTCGCGACCTCCGCGACCGCCGCGCGCGCGATCCTCGCGGCGCAGGGGTATGCGACCTGGTCGGAGTAGGTCGATCGGTTGGGGGCGCCGCGATCGCCCCCCCCGATGGTCAGGGCCGGTAGCCCGGCCCGCGCACGACCTGACCAGGCTTCGCTCCGGTCTGCTGGCCCGCTCGCACCACCGCGACGCCGTTGACGAAGACGTCACGCACGCCGGTCGAGAGCTGATGGGGTCGCTCGAAGGTCGCATGGTCGGTGATCGTCGCGGGATCGAAGACGATCACGTCGGCCTTGAGCCCGACCTTGAGGACCCCGCGATCGGTGAGGGAGAGGCGGGTCGCGACGGCGGATGACGCTTTGCGTACCGCATCCTCGAGGGTGAGCACTTCCTCCTCGCGCACGTACTTCCGGAAGATCCGCGGGAAGTTGCCGTACGCGCGCGGATGGGTCGATCCGCGCGCCGTCGCCGGATCCTGCGCACCGGCATCGGTCCCGAACTTCATCCACGGCTGCCTGAGCTGGAGCCGCATGTTCTCCTCGCTCATCAGGAAGAGGATCTCCCCGAGGCCGAGGGACTCGGCGACGTTGAGATCGATGATCGCCTCAGGCCAGCTGGTACCGAGGGCGGCGGCGATCTCCGAGAGGCGCTTCCCTTCGAAGCGTTGCAGTTCGGGCTTCTGGAACCCGACCACCATCACCCCCTCGGGACCGGCGATCTCGCAGAGGTTCTCGTAGCCCGCGTCACGCGCCTGCATCTCCGCGACCATCGTCGCGCGGAGCGCGGGATCCTTGAGGTGGTCGAGGAGCTTGCCCCCCTCGGCGTACTTCGGCGGGATGCAGCTCGCAAAGGAGTTCCCCCCGGCCGGGTAGAGATACATGTTCGCCTGCACGTCCTGCCCGGCCGTGCGCGCCGAATCGATCTTGGCGATGGCGAGCGGCATCTTGGGCCAGTTACGTGGCCCACTCGCCTTGAGATGGTAGATCTCGACGGGCACGCCCCCCTCGCGCCCGATGCGCAGTGCCTCGTCCATCGCCTCGAGGAACTTGTCGCCCTCACTCCGCATGTGGGTGATGTAGATCCCGCCATACGGAGCCATCGCTTTGGCCGCGTCGATCAGCTCCTCGGTGCTCGCATAGGTGTTCGGTGGGTAGATCAGCGCGCTCGCGATCCCAAAGGCGCCATCGCGCATCGCGCGGGCGACCACCGCGCGGGCGGTATCGCGCTCCGCGGTGGTGAGCGGGCCGCCGTCCTCCCCCTTCACGTAGCGCCGGAGGCTGCCATCGCCGAGGAAGGAGCCGATGTTCTGTGCGGCCCCGCGGGCGACCATGTGATCGAGCCAGTCGCCGAAGCCGCGCGGGCCGGCGAACGCGGAGAGGATGCGGCGCATCGCCGTGTCGGATTCGGCAGCGAGGATCCGATCGTTGACCGGACCGTACGAGGATCCTTCGCCATGGATCGCGGTGGTGATCCCCTGCATCACCATCGAGAGCGCGAGTCCGTTGCCACGCAGGTAGTGCCAGAGGGAGTGCGCCTGGATATCGATGAAGCCGGGCGCGACCACGTGGCCGGTGGCGTCGATGCGCTGTGACGTGCGGGCCTCGCGGAAGGCGCCGCGCGGGCCGATAGCGGCGATCTGGTCCCCACGGAAGGCGAGGTCGCCGTAGAACCAGGCGGCTCCGGTCCCGTCGACGATCCGGCCGTTCTCGATCACGACGTCGTAGGCCGCCGTCCCGAGGGGTCCGGTGCTCGGGGTGCGGTGCGG